>Ga0265798_10001318_pt1 | contig 38721 bp, 36 predicted proteins | sample P3T30metagenome_FD_192430 | JGI IMG/M metagenome (GOLD analysis project Ga0265798, IMG submission 192430) | Plant litter microbial communities from East Loma Ridge, Irvine, California - P3 T30 | ecosystem: Environmental > Terrestrial > Plant litter > Unclassified | place: USA: California...
AGCACCGACTTCTACGCCGGCTACCGCTACAGCGACAAGCGCATCCGCGGCTTCGGCCACTCCTTCGTGTCCGGCGCCGGCTGCTGGGAGCAGGGCGGCCAGCTGCAGGTGCTGCCGGTCACCGGCAGCATCGGCCCGGGCGGCGACTTCGACACCAGCAAGGCGGACAGCTTCAGCTACAAGAAGTACGGCGCCGAATACACGCATGACGGCGAAGTCGGCCAGGCCGGCTACTACAAGGTCAAGCTGACCAGCTACGGCGGCATCACCGCCGAATCCACCGCGCTGACCCGCGCCGCCGCCGAGCGCTACACCTTCGCCCCCGGCACCACCACCGGCCACGTGCTGCTCAACCTCGGCATCGCCAACGAGCGCCACAACGTGATCGGCAGCGAAGTGAAGGTCGTCGACGCCCACAGCGTCGAAGGCAAGATCGTCACCAACAGCTTCTGCGGCGGCACCAAATATGCCACCTGGTTCCGCATCACCTTCGACCAGCCGGTGACCGCCCACGGCATCTGGAACGAGCGCGGCGGCTTCGCGAACGCGAACGGCCCGAGCCAGCAGGGCGAAGGCAAGCCGCACGGTGTCTGGCTGACATTCGACCTGAAGAACAACAAGGCCGTCACCGCCGTCAGCGCGATCTCCCACGTCGACATCGAAGGCGCGCGCGCCAACCTGGCCGCAGAAGGCACGACGGCTGGCCGCCCGATGAGTTTTGATGCGATGAAGGCCAAGTCGCAGGCCGAGTGGCAGCGCGAGCTGTCCAGCGTGCGCATCGAAGGCGGCAGCAATGACGACCGCACCGTGTTCTACACCGCGCTGTACCACGCGCTGCTGCAGCCGATGACCGGCAGCGACGCCGACGGCCGCTACCGCGGCTACGACAACCAGGTCCACACCGCCAGGGACTGGACCTATTACGAGTACTTCTCGCTGTGGGACACCTATCGCGCCCAGAACCAGCTGCTGGCGCTGATCCGTCCGGAGCGCGCGCGCGACATCGCCCATTCCGTGCTGAAGATCCGCGAGGAAGGTGGCTGGTTGCCGCGCTGGGGCTACGCCAACTTCGAGACCAACGTGATGACCGGCGACCCGGTGACGCCGTTCCTGGTCGATTTGTGGCGCTTCGGCGCGCTCAAGGGCCGCGAGGAACAGGCCTACGCCGCACTGCGCGAGAACGCCTTCGGCGTGCCGGCCTTCGGCATCCGTCCGCAGGGCCGCGCCGGCAACCCGAGCTACCTGCGCCAGGGCTTCGTCCAGCACGACCGCACCTTCATGTCCAAGGGCATGGACACCGATCCGCACCACGGCGCCTCGGCGACCCTGGAATATGCGCTGGCCGACGGCGCGCTGGCGCAGATGGCCAAGTCCATGGGAAAAACCGACGATGCGCAAGTGCTGGCGCAGCGCGCCCTGAACTGGAAGAAGGTGTGGGATCCAAGCGTGACTGACGCCGCAACCGGCCAGCGCGGCTTCCCGCGTCCGCGGTCGGAAGACGGCAATTGGGTCAGCGACATCGACGGCAAGTACGACCCGCGCGGCGACCAGGGCTTCCACGAAGGCACGGGCTGGCAATACCAGTGGCTGGTGCAGCAGGACGTGCCGGGCCTGGCCGCGGCCATGGGCGGCGCCCCGCAGGCGCTGCACCGCCTCGACCAGTTCTTCGACTACGACGCGCTGGTGGCCGACCCGAATGCGGTGCGCAAGTCCTGGGTGGTCGGTCCCTACAGCTACTACGCCCAGTTCCGCTACAACCCGAACAACGAGCCCGACCTGCACGCGCCGTGGATGTACACGCTGATGGGCCAGCCGTGGAAGACCGCCACCGTGCTGCGCGCCGCCGAAACCCTGTTCGGCAACGGCCCGGCGGGCGTGACCGGCAACGACGATCTTGGTACGATGTCGGCCTGGTACCTGTTCAGCGCCCTGGGCATCTACCCGGACGCACCGGGCAGCGGCCGCTTCCTGCTGCACGCGCCGCGTTTCGCCCGCGCCGAGATCGACCTGGCGCAGGGCCCGGGCCAAGTCCGAACGCTGCGTATCGAAGCACCGCAAGCCAAGCCGGGCGAGCGCCGCTTCGTGCAGTCGGCCAACTGGAACGGCCGTGCGCAGGACCGGGTCTGGCTCGACTGGGAACAACTGCAAGCGGCGGGTACGCTGACGTACAAGCTGGCGCCGCAACCCGACACCAAGGGCTGGGGCACCCATGGCCGCGACCTGCCGAACCCACCGGCCGGCCTCGCCAACTAATATAGATCGACAAACACAGGAGACAGCATGGCAAACATGACACCCGGCGCGGCATCCGTCGCGCGGCAGGACGACCCGGTCGGGGCGCAACAAGGCGGCAACACGAGTGCGCTCGTCATTGTCACCATGCTGTTCTTCATGTGGGGATTGATCACGTCGCTGAACGACATCCTGATCCCGCACCTGAAGGCGATCTACACGCTCACCTACGTGCAGGCGATGCTGGTGCAGTTCTGCTTCTTCGGCGCCTATTTCATCGTCTCGCTGCCTGCGGGGATGCTGATCCGCCGCATCGGCTACCAGAAGGGCGCCGTGACGGGCCTCTTGATCGCCGCCGTCGGCTGCGCGCTGTTCTACCCGGCCTCGTTCAGCAGCTACGGCGTGTTCCTGTTCGCCTTCTTCGTGCTGGCCTCGGGCATCACGGTGCTGCAGGTGGCGGCGAACCCGTACGTGGCGATCCTCGGCCCGGCACGCACGGCCTCGAGCCGCCTGACGCTGACCCAGGCCTTCAACTCGCTGGGTACGACCATCGGTCCGTATGTCGGCGGCCTGCTGATCCTTTCGGCCGTCGGCGCAGCGGCCGGCGCTACCGCCGATGCGGCAACTGTGCGCGGCCCCTACCTCGCCCTGGCCGCCACGCTGGCGGTGCTGGCGGTGCTGTTCATGGCCGCCAGGCTGCCGAAGATTGCCGAAACCGAAGACGTGGCACTGGAAGGCGAGGGCCACGGTTCAGCGCTGGCGCACCGTCACCTGTTGTTGGGCACCATCGGCATCTTCCTGTACGTGGGCGCAGAGGTCAGCATCGGCAGCTTCCTGATCAACTTCCTGGGCGAGCCGCGCGTCGCCGGCCTGTCGCACGCCGATGCCTATCACTACGTCAGCATCTACTGGGGCGGCGCCATGGTCGGCCGCTTCATCGGCTTTGCCGTGATGCGTGTGGTCAGCCCGGGCAAGGCACTGGCCTTCAACGCGCTGCTGGCGATCGCGCTGATCCTCACCGCTACATTCGGCCATGGCAGCGTCGCGATGTGGGCGATCCTGGCGGTGGGACTGTGCAACTCGATCATGTTCCCGACCATCTTCAGCATGGCGTTGCATGGGCTGGGCAAGTACACGGGGCAGGGGTCGGGGATCCTGTGCATGGCGATTGTTGGCGGTGCGATCGTGCCGTTTGCGCAGGGGGCGATTGCGGATGCGAGCGGGGTGCAGGTGTCGTTCTTGCTGCCGGCGGCTTGTTATGCGTTTGTTCTTTACTTTGGGGTTAAGTACGCTTCGATGTACAAGGCGCAGTAACGCAGGGTGCGACACAAAAAACAGCGGGCATCTGCCCGCTGTTTTGTTTATAGCACTGCTGTACTGCGACTTTGCTCATTGTCGGTCTGGTGGCGCGATTGTGCGACATCCGGACCTTCTGCGCCTTGGGTGATTCCGGTTGGAAATGGTAAAGTAATTGCCTGTCGAAATATCGAATTTACAGGTTTTAAATACCAATGAATCATCAAGCTCTGTCGTCTTTTATCTGGTCGGTTGCCGACCTTCTACGCGGCGACTACAGGCAATCGGAATACGGTCGCGTCATCCTTCCATTCACGGTACTGCGCCGGCTGGACTGCGTACTTGAAGCCACCAAGCCAGCCGTGCTGGCTGAGTTCGATGCCAAGACCAAGGCTGGACTAAATCCAGATCCTTTCCTGCGCCGGGCGTCGGGCAACCAAAGCTTCTACAACACGTCACCTCTGGACCTGGTCAAGCTGCTGGGCGACCAGGACCATATCCGCCAGAACCTGTACGCCTATGTCCAGGCGTTCTCTCCGGCGGCGCGCGACATCTTCGAACGCTTCGACTTCCACACGCAGGTCGAACGCTTGGCCAAGGCCAACCTGCTGTACCTCGTTACCGAAAAATTCGCCAACATCGACCTGCACCCGGAAGTGGTGGACAACGCCAGCATGGGCTTGGTATTCGAGGAACTGATTCGGAAATTCGCCGAAATCTCGAATGAAACCGCTGGTGAACACTTCACTCCGCGCGAAGTCATCCGCCTGATGGTGAATCTGTTGTTCATCGAGGATGACGACGTTCTCACTCCTGGCAGCGCTGTGGTTCGGACCATCTACGACCCGACTGCCGGCACTGGCGGCATGCTGTCGGTTGCCGGTGAATACCTGTTGGAGCACAACCCGCAGGCGCGTCTGACCATGTTCGGTCAGGAGCTCAATGACGAGTCCTACGCCATCTGCAAGGCTGACATGCTCATCAAGGGGCAGCCAGTGGAGAACATCGTCGCCGGCAATACCTTGTCCGAGGATGGACACGGCGGTCGCAAATTCGAATACATGCTGTCCAATCCGCCTTTTGGCGTGGAATGGAAGAAGGTCGAGAAGGCGGTGCGCCAGGAGCATGAGCAGAAGGGTTTCGATGGCCGATTCGGTCCTGGTCTGCCGCGCGTATCCGACGGCTCCATGCTGTTCCTCATGCACCTGCTGTCGAAGATGGCCCCGGTCGTCAATGGTGAGGGCGGCAGCCGCTTCGGCATCGTGCTCAACGGTTCGCCTCTGTTTACTGGCGGGGCCGGCAGCGGAGAAAGCGAAATCCGCCGCTACGTGCTGGAAAACGATTTGGTCGAGGCCATCGTTGGCCTACCGACCGATATGTTCTACAACACCGGTATCGCTACCTATGTTTGGATTCTGTCGAACAAGAAACCGGCTGACCGCAAGGGCTTCGTGCAGCTCATCGATGCTAGTAGTTTCTGGCAGAAGATGCGCAAGAGCCTTGGAAGCAAGCGCAAGGAAATGAGCGACGAGCATATCGCCACCGTCACGCGCCTGTTCGGCGACTTCATTGAGGCCGAGCTTGTTACCGTGTTCGACGCTGCCGGTGTAGCACTCAGCGCGCCGCGGCTCGTAACCGGTACCGATAACCCGCCTGCCGCGCCCGAGGGCGGCAAGCTCAAGCGCGTGCCAATTTCGCGCATCTTCCGGAATGAGGATTTCGGCTATACCACTATTACCGTCGAGCGGCCTTTGCGTGACAATGCCGGCAATCTAGTGCTTGGTGTGAAGGGCAAGCAGAAGGGCAAGCTCCAGGCGGACAGCGCGCTACGCGATACCGAGAACGTGCCGCTTCTTGACGGCATCCAAGCTTACTTTGAGCGCGAGGTGTTGCCGCATGCGCCCGATTCGTGGATTGATGTGGAGAAGAGCAAGGTGGGGTATGAGATCCCGTTCAACCGGCACTTCTATGTATTTGAGCCGCCGCGTAGCTTGCATGTCATCGACGAAGAACTGAAAGCTGTGACATCCAGCATCATGAAGATGCTTGAGGAGCTGGCAGAATGAGTTTGCCAACTTATGATGCGTACAAGGAAACTGGCATCGATTGGCTAGGTCGCGTGCCGAGCCATTGGGCAGCGCCAAAACTAAGGCACCTCGCGCGCTTTTCGGGAGGTGGTACCCCCAGTCGAGATATACCGAGTTACTGGAACGGCGATATTCCGTGGGTGTCACCCAAGGATATGAAAACCGAGTGCATCGAGAGTACCGAAGAACGGATTACGGCAGCCGGCATGGATAACAGTACGTCGAGTCTCGTCGAAGCCGGTCGAGTGTTACTTGTCGTGCGCTCAGGTATTCTGAAACACACGATTCCTGTCGCGATAAACTCTGTTCCGGTGACCCTAAATCAAGATATGAAAGCGCTAGCGTTTGATGCCCGAATCTGCGCTCCCACGTTCTTCATGCGTTGGGTACAAGGGTTGAACGACAGTCTTTTGTTGGCATGGGCGAAACAGGGTGCAACTGTGGAGAGCATAGAGCATTCGTATCTGGCTGACACTGTCGTTCCGCTCCCCCCGTTTGCAGAGCAAACAGCCATCGTAGCTTTCCTTGACCGCGAAACCGCCAAAATCGACGCGCTGATTATCGAGCAGAAAAAGCTCATCGCCCTGCTGGCCGAAAAGCGCCAGGTCACCATCTCCCACGCCGTAACTAAGGGCCTTAACCCTAATGCCCCGATGAAGGATTCCGGTGTGGCTTGGCTTGGGGAGGTGCCCGTGCACTGGGACGTCGTCACCTTTCAGCGTTGTGTGTATGTCCAAGAAGGTCAAGTGAATCCAGAAGAAGAGCCTTATCGCTCGATGTTGCTAATCGCCCCAAACCATGTTGAATCTGGCACGGGTCGGCTACTGTATATAGAGACGGCACATGAACAGTCCGCAGAAAGCGGAAAGTACCTTTGCAATGCAGGAGATGTCATATACAGCAAGATTCGGCCCGCACTTCGCAAAGTTTGCATCGCCCCGGAAAATTGTCTTTGTAGTGCAGATATGTATCCTCTACGAGGCACATCGAAGCTCTTAAATGTGTTCTTGAAGTGGTTCATATTGTCAGAGCCTTTCTCTGCTTTGGCTGAATTGGAGTCACAGCGGGTGGCCATGCCAAAAATCAATCGTGAATCCTTGAAGGCAGTATGGCTGTCCGTTCCTTCCTTGGAGGAACAAGAAGCTATTGACGCTTTCCTCAACACGGAAACTGCCAAGCTAGATTCGCTAATGGACGCTGCTAGCACAGCCATTAGGCTACTTACAGAGCGTCGCTCCGCGCTTGTAGCCGCCGCCGTGACCGGTCAAATTGACGTGCGTTGCGCTCTGCCGCAGGCCATAGTTGACAGCTCAGAGGCTATTGCTGCATGAGCGACATCCAACTCTTCCGCCTGCACGGCACCAGCACCGTCACCGAACTCACCGGCCAGGCCGCGCCACTGGAAAAGACCCTGCAAGCCCTCATCGAGGGACAGATGGAAACCTTCCTCGGCGTGCGCTTCCTCGCCAGCGAATACGCGACTGGCAAAACGCACCGTGGCCGTATCGACTCGCTGGGCCTGGACGAGAACGGCTGTCCGGTCATCGTCGAGTACAAGCGCCACAGCACCGAAAACGTCATCAATCAAGGGTTGTTCTACCTGGACTGGCTGCTGGACCACCAAGCCGAGTTCCGCTGGCTCGTCATGGAAAAGTTCGGCAAGGAGACTGCCCAGCACATCGAATGGAAAGGAACGCGCTTGCTGTGCATCGCGTCCGACTTCACTCGTTATGACCAGCATGCGGTCCAGCAAATACCTCGCAACATCGAACTCATCCGCTATAAGCTTTTCGGCGATGACCTCCTGCTGCTGGAACTGGTGAACGCGCAGAGCGTGGCGGATGCCACGGCTGTGAAGCCCACCGCAGCCGACGTTCCTCCCGTTGAACAAGAAGTGCCCAAACCGCAGGGCAAGGACAAGTCACTGGCCGAACAACTGGTGCTGGCCACACCGGATATTCGTGCCCTGTATGAGCAGACCGCGTCGCTGCTTATGTCGCTGGGTGACGACGTGCAGCAGAAGTCGCTCAAGCTCTACACCGCGTTCCGGCGGCTGAAGAACTTCGCCTGCGTCATCGTCTATCCAAACCGCCTGCTTGTCACGCTCAAGCTCGACCCCGACATGGTGGCGTTCGAGGAAGGCTTCAGCCGCAACGTCAGCCAGGTTGGCCATTGGGGCACGGGCGACGTGGAGCTGTGCCTCCTTGGGCCCCTTGACCTGCAAAAGGCTCAGGCACTGCTGGAGCGCAGTTACGCCGAGAATTGATGGTCTTGCCAACGACATCCCTACGCCAACTATCGAAACAAGCCATGCTGAAAACACGTTCACGCTCAAGAATTGCCCGCCTTAATTCTCGCCAGCGCAAGAAGCACCACATCGCGGAATTTCAGGAGCTGGGCTTCACGCTGCTTATCCGTTTCCATACCGCGCAGCCCGATGCCGAGTTCGACCAGTTTCTGGACGCGTTTATTGCAGTGGCCGAGCATTACCACTTGCAAGTCGGAGGAGTAGGCGGCAGTCCGCCAATCGAGGAAACGGATGGGTTTATCGTGGCCGAGCGAGGCTCGGTGTCCGCAGCCCAGCGCGACGCGCTGCTTGCATGGCTGCGCGCCCGGCCAGAGGTCAAAGAAGCGCAGGCCAGCGAATGGCAAGACGCGTGGTATGGCTGGGATGATAGGACATGAGCCAGAACCTGCACCAGGAACACCACTTCGAAACCGAAATCTGCGCCCACCTGGCTGCCAATGGCTGGCTGTACGAAGAAGGCGACGCCGCCCGCTTCGACCGCGCCAGCGGCCTGTTCCTCCCCGACCTGCTGGCCTGGATCGAGGCCACCCAGCCCGACGGCTGGCAACGCCTCTCCAAAACCCACGGCAACGCGCTGCCGCAAGTGCTGGCCGACCGCATTCGCAAGAACATGAACGAGCGCGGCACGTTGGATGTCCTGCGCCGGGGCGTGGAGATGCTGGGGCTTCCGGCGCCGCTGGAGCTGGCGCAGTTCAAGCCGGCGCTGGCCATCAATCCTGCCATCGGGGCGAAGTACGACGCTAACCGCCTGCGTGTGGTGCGTCAGGTCTGCCACTCTCCGAACAATCTGAAAGCCGAACTGGACTTGGTGCTGTTCCTGAACGGCATCGCCGTCGCCACGGCGGAACTGAAGAGCAACTTCACCCAGAGCGTGCATGATGCGGTCGACCAATACCGCGAAGACCGTCATCCCCAGCCCAAGGGCGGTGTGCTGGAACCTTTGCTCGGTTTCCCCGGCGGCGCCCTTGTGCATTTCGCAGTGAGCCAGTCCGAAGTCATGATGGCTACCCGGCTGGCTGGCCCCGCGACAACCTTCCTGCCATTCAACCGGGGCAACGAGGGGGGCGCCGGCAATGTACCCAATCCAGACGGCTACGCCACGGCCTACCTGTGGGAAGAGGTCTGGGCGGTCGATAGCTGGCTGGACATCCTGCACCGCTACCTCATCTGCAAGCGCAACGACAAGAAGCAGCCGCAGGCCGTCATCTTCCCTCGTTACCACCAGCTCGACGCCACGCGCAAGTTAGTAGCCGACGTGCTCGACAAGGGTGCTGGCGAGCGTTACCTGATTCAGCATTCGGCCGGCTCGGGCAAGACTAACTCGATTGCCTGGACGGCACACTTCCTGGCTGACTTACACGACGCGCAGCACAACAAGTTGTTCGACAGCGTGCTCGTGGTAAGCGACCGCACGGTACTGGACGCCCAGCTGCAAGAGGCTATCTTCGATTTCGAGCGCACCACCGGCGTGGTGGCCACCATCACCAACGAGCACGGCAGCAAGAGCGCCCAGCTCGGGCAGGCGCTCAAGGGTGGCAAGAAAATCATCGTCTGCACCATCCAGACCTTCCCGTTCGCCTTGCAAGCCGTGCAGGAATTGGCCGCCACTGAAGGCAAGCGTTTTGCAGTTATCGCCGACGAAGCCCACAGCTCGCAGACCGGCGAGGCGGCGGCGAAGCTCAAGCAACTGCTGTCGGCGCAGGAGTGGGCCGACTTGCAGGATGGAGGCGAAGTGGATGCCGAAGCACTGCTGGCGGCGCAGATGGAGGCGCGCGCCGGAGTTAAAGGTCTGACCTACGTGGCCTTTACCGCCACGCCCAAAGCCAAGACACTGGAGCTATTCGGCCGCAAAGGAGCGGACGGTTTGCCACAACCCTTCCATGTTTATTCGATGCGCCAGGCAATCGAGGAAGGCTTCATCCTCGACGTGCTCAAGAACTACACCAGTTACAAGCTAGCCTTCAAGCTGGCGCATGATGGGCAAGAGTGGGATGACAAGGCTGTTGAACGCAGCACGGCGATGAAGGGCTTGATGCAATGGGTGCGGCTGCACCCGTACAACATCGCTAGCAAGGTGCAAATCGTTGTGGAGCACTACCGCGAGAATGTCCAGCCATTATTGGAAGGGAAGGCCAAGGCGATGGTAGTGGTCGGCAGCCGCAGGGAAGCAGTGCGCTGGCAAAAGGCCATCCGCTCCTATGTCGCCAAGCAGAATTATCCGTTGGGCGTACTGGTCGCCTTTTCCGGTGAGGTCGAGGATGCAGAAAGTTTTCCAGAGGCGGTGACCGAGACCAGTGAAGCCTTGAATCCCGGCTTGCGCGGTCGGGACATTCGTGAGGTCTTCAAGGGATCGGACTTCCACATCCTGCTGGTCGCCAACAAGTTCCAGACCGGCTTCGACCAGCCGCTCTTGTGCGGCATGTACGTGGACAAGATGCTCGGTGGTATCCAGGCCGTGCAGACGCTTTCGCGCCTGAACCGCTCGTATCCCGGTAAGGACAACACCTACGTCCTGGACTTCGTGAATGAGCCGGCAGAAATCCTCAAGGCCTTCAAGACTTATTACGAGACCGCCGAGATGGAAGCGGTTACCGACCCGCACTTGGTCTATGACCTGCGCGCCAAGCTGGATGCGACCGGTTTCTACGATGAATATGAGGTGGACCGCGTCGCCAAGGTGGACCTGGATCCAGATGGCACCCAGAAGCAGCTCGATGCGGCGATTGCTCCCATCGCCGACCGTTTGCTCAAGCGTTACAAATCGGCGCAGGCGGACATGACGCTGGCGGAGGAAAAGCATGATGAAAAGGCTGTGCGTGTAGCGAAGGACCAGCTGGAGGCACTGCTGCTTTTCAAGAACGACATGGGCGCCTACACGCGCTTGTATGCCTTCCTGAGCCAAATTTTCGACTATGGCAATACCGGCATCGAAAAACGCTTCCTGTTCTACAAGCGCCTCATTCCGTTGCTTGACTTCGGCCGTGAGCGGGACACGGTGGACCTCAGCAAGGTCGTGCTGACTCACCATACCTTGAAAAACCAAGGTAAGCAGGTGATGGGCCTGAATGCCGACGGCACCTATAAGCTGCCGGCCATGGATGCAGTCGGCAGCGGCAGCGTTCAGGAAAAACAGGAAGCCTATCTGAACGAAATTATCGACAAGGTGAATGGCTTGTTCGAGGGCCAGCTGACAGATGATGACCAACTCGTCTATGTAAACGGCGTCCTCAAGGGGAAGTTACTGGAAAATGAAACCTTGATGCGCCAGGCCGCCAGCAATAGCAAGGAACAGTTCGCGAATTCGCCCGATCTCAAGGAGGCAGTCATGCATGCCATCATGGATGCGCTTGAAGCTCACCAGGCCATGAGTACCCAGGCACTTGGTTCGGAACGGGTTCAAGAAGGGTTGCGTGACATCTTGCTGGGACCCGCACAGCTTTACGAGGCACTGCGTGCCAAATCCAGTTCAGGTAGCCCGGCGGCGCGTCGCTGACTTTGCTACGTCCCCGGTATAGATGGCTGATTGAATTGCGCTAAGCCAAGCCTTATGTCAAGACAACACGCAACAATTGCCTCCGCACTTTTACTTGACATGTAACGGAGGCAGCAATGGCAATCGACGTGTACCTGCAAATCGACGGCATCAAAGGCGAGTCGCAGGACTCAGCGCATCAAGGGTGGATTGAAGTGGCATCAGCGCACTGGGGTGTAACCCAACCCCGTAGCGCGACCGCATCGACAGCGGGTGGGCATACCGCTGAACGATGCGAACACCGTACTTTATCGCTGTCGAAGCTCGTCGACATCGCGTCGCCGATCCTCATGCAGACCTGCTCGATGGGCAAGACGATCCCGAAGGCCAAGCTGGAATTCATGCGCGCCGACGGCGACGGCAAGCCCGTCAAGTACTACGAGGTCGAGATGGAGAACGTCATCATCGCCAACATCGACCAGACGATGGGGGATGGCGGTCTGCTGCACGATGACCTTGGCCTGCGGTTCTCCAAGGTGAAATGGCGCTATACGCAGCAAAAGATCGGTGGCGGCGCTGGTGGAAACACCACCGGTGGCTGGGACCTCGCTTGCAACAAGTGCGCCTGAGGTGTCCTAATGTACGAAGGCGTTCCAATCCAGCCACATGACCGGCGTGGCTACTTCATGCTGCCGCAAGCACCCGAAGATGCCGGGTACTACGTGTATGGGAACGTGGGTGGCGTTCCCGGTACTGGCCACCTGGCGCAGTACGCGCATCCGTTTCTCTTGTCCGTGATCTTCTGCATCGAGCGGACATGGCAAGCTATGGACGACCGAAAGTTCGGTATCGGGAATATTAGTCTGGCTGAGGGACGCAAGTACGAGCATGCTACCCACCAGAAGGGTCTAGAGATGGACATCCGACCCATTCGAACGGACAAGCTCACAGGTCAAGCCGCTCGCGTATCTCGCTTCGATCTTATCTATGATCGAGAGGCTACGACCAAGCTGCTTCATCTGTTCCTTGAACATCCGATGGTAAGCAAGGTCTTCTTCAACGACGACAAAGTGCAGCAGGCGCTCGGCGGTCGTGTGCGGTCGATGAGAGGACATGATGACCATATTCACATCGAAATCAAGGAGCGATGATGAAGACTCGCCTGCTGTGCATCGTTAGCTTGTGCGCACTGTTTTGCGCGGCCCATGCCGCCGAAAAAAAGGACGAGGGCCGGTACGGGGCCAAGCCGCTCAAGGGCGACTACTATATATATGGCGGGACGTTGGGGGAGATGACCCCGCCCACAAAGACGGACAAGAAAGTCTCGTTCATGTTCAGCGGGCCGCTGGCGAAGGAGTTATTCGATCAGATCGGCCCCGACGCAAAGGACTCCTGCAGCAGCGCGCCGGATTATCGGGAGCGAAACAAGGGCGACCTGTCCTGCACGTACACGAAGGATGAAGGGTACGCGTGCCACTTCGGGCTCAATGTGAAGACGGGGAAGAGCACGTACGGATCGATCTGTTAGACGATTCGACGCTAGAATGAAAAAAGCCAGATCGGCAACGCCTGATCTGGCTTTCAGAATTCTGTGGTCGGGGTGAGAGGATTCGAACCTCCGGCCTCTACGTCCCGAACGTAGCGCTCTACCGGGCTAAGCTACACCCCGACGGTAGGGAGTTCTTTACACAGCTGCGCGACCCGGGAGAGTGTTGCAAACAAGGCTGAAATAAAGGAAAAAACAGATGGTCGGGGTGAGAGGATTCGAACCTCCGGCCTCTACGTCCCGAACGTAGCGCTCTACCGGGCTAAGCTACACCCCGACTGTTTGAGATTCGTTACCGAAATCTCGGGAAGGCATTACTATAGTTGTCTCAATGGTTCCTGTCAACAGCGAAGCTGCAGAGCTGGAGGAGGCTGCGCTTGTAGTCGCTGTCCGGCAGGTCGCTGATCGCGGCCTGGGCGCGCTCGGCGGCGGCTTCGGCCTGGCGGCGCGTGTAATCGAGGGCGCCGCTGTTCGTGACGGCCGACAGGACGGCGTCGAAATGGGTCTCGTCGCCGTTCTCGATGCAGCTGCGGATCAGTTCGCGCTGCTCGGGCGTGCCGTTTTCCATCACGTAGATCAGGGGCAGGGTGGGCTTGCCTTCGCGCAGGTCGTCGCCGACGTTCTTGCCGATTTCGGCGGCGTCGCCGGCGTAGTCGAGCACGTCGTCGATGAGCTGGAAGGCGGTGCCCAGCGAGCGGCCGAATTCGCCGGCGGCTTCGATCTGGCTGTCGCTGGCGCCGGCGATCAGTGCGCCGAGCTGGGCCGCGGCTTCGAACAGCTTGGCGGTCTTGGAGCGGATCACGGTCAGGTAGCTGTCCTGGGTGACGTCCGGGTCGTGCATGTTCAGCAGCTGCAGCACTTCACCCTCGGCGATGACGGTGGTGGCGCGCGACAGGATTTCCATGATGCGCATGTCGTCCAGGCTGGTCATCATCTCGAACGCGCGCGAGTACAGGAAGTCGCCGACCAGCACCGAGGCCGCGTTGCCGAACAGGGCGTTGGCGGTCTGGCGGCCGCGGCGCATCGAGGATTCGTCGACCACGTCGTCGTGCAGCAGGGTGGCGGTGTGGATGAATTCGACCACCGCCGCCAGTTCGTGGTGGCCCGTGCCGCGGTAGCCGTAGGCGTTGGCCAGAAGCAGCACCAGCACCGGGCGGATCCGCTTGCCGCCGGCACTGATGATGTACTCGGCGATCTGGTTCACCAGCGCGACGTCGGAATGCAGGCGCTGGCGGATCACCGTGTTCACGGCCTCCATGTCGGCTGCGATCGTGCGGGTGATGGGGTTCTGTTGGGCAGTTTGGATGGCGGCGGACAAGGCAGACCTGCGTGAGGGTAAAGGCGGTTTAGATTTTGTTAACTGGCGCGATTATACGACAAGCAAGCCAATCCCGCGTTTTTCGGGCCGAATGACCGCCAAGCGCGCAGCCGGGTGATCGATGTACTTGTTGTAGTTCTGACACCCACTGCAACAGCCACCACGGCCGTTTTGACGCGTCCTGTCCATCCATGTATAATCGTCGGTTCCCTGGACCTTGAGCGCTGTATCACTCGGTCGTGCGCGACCCGGTCCAAGTGGAAATCTTTTTAACAATTAACGAGGTTTCAAATCATGTACGCGGTCATAAAAACCGGTGGCAAGCAATACAAAGTTGTCGCTGGCGAAAAACTCAAAGTAGAACAGATACCGGCAGACATTGGTTCCGAACTCACTATCGATCAGGTTCTCGCCGTTGGCGAGGGTGAGAGCATCAAGTTTGGTGCTCCGCTGGTGGAAGGTGCTTCGGTTCGCGTGACTGTTGTGTCGCACGGTCGTCACGACAAAGTGCGTATCTTCAAGATGCGTCGTCGTAAGCACTACCAGAAGCGTCAGGGCCATCGCCAGAACTACACCGAAATCCAAGTGGTTGCGATCAACGGCTAATCGCCGCGCGCCCATTCTTTAGTCAGCAAGGAGCATCTAAATGGCACACAAAAAAGGTGGCGGTACTACCCGCAACGGCCGCGACTCAGAAAGCAAACGCCTTGGCGTGAAAGTCTACGGCGGCCAGTCGATCAACGCAGGCGGCATCATCATGCGTCAGCGCGGCACCACCATTCGTCCGGGCACCAACGTCGGCCTGGGCAAGGATCACACCCTGTTCGCCCTGGTGAATGGCACTGTGAAATTCATCAAGCAAGGCGTCGGTTCGAAGCAGTACGTGACCGTCGTTGCTGCCGCTGCAGCCGCTGAAGCAGTCGCTGCCTAATTAAAGGTAACGATGTAGGGGAACCGGCGTATCGCTCCGCGAGCCGCCAGGTTCCTGTGAGGCGCAAGCCTTGCAATCGATAGGCTCTGCCCTCAGGTAGGGCCTTTTTAATTTCCGGCGTTGTCACCGTTAAGTGCGGATCCATGGGCCAACTTGTGGCACATTTAACAGTGACATAGCCTCTGTTTTGGTGGTTCATCATGAAGTTTATCGACGAAGCAAGAATCGAAGTCATCGCCGGCGACGGCGGCAACGGCTGCGCCTCGTTCCGCCGCGAGAAATTCCGTCCCTTCGGCGGCCCTGACGGCGGCGACGGCGGCCGGGGCGGCTCGATCTGGGTCATTGCCGACCGCAACATCAACACCCTGGTCGATTTCCGTTTCTCCAAGGTCCACACCGCCAGGAACGGCGAACCGGGCCGTGGCTCGGATTGCTACGGCAAGGGCGCCGAAGACGTCACCATGCGCATGCCGGTCGGTACCATCATCATCGATGACAACAACGGCGAGATCATCGCCGACCTGACCGAACACGGCCAGACCGAACTGCTGGCACGCGGCGGCGAGGGCGGGTGGGGCAACATCCACTTCAAGACCTCGACCAACCGCGCGCCGCGCCAGAAGACCGAAGGCAAGGAAGGCGAGCGTCGCGCGCTGCGCCTCGAGCTGAAGGTGCTGGCCGACGTGGGCCTGCTGGGCATGCCGAACGCCGGCAAGTCGACCTTCGTCACCGCCATCTCGAACGCGCGTCCGAAGGTCGCGGACTACCCGTTCACGACCCTGCATCCGAACCTGGGCGTGGTGCGCGTCTCGCACGAGAAGAGCTTCGTGATCGCCGACATCCCCGGCCTGATCGAAGGCGCGGCGGAAGGCGCCGGCCTGGGCCACCAGTTCCTGCGCCACCTGAGCCGCACCGGCCTGCTGCTGCACATCGTCGACGTGGCGCCGATGGACGACAAGACCGACCCGGTCAAGGAAGCCAAGGCGCTGGTCAAGGAACTCGAGAAGTACGACGAAGAGCTGCTCAACAAGCCGCGCTGGCTGGTGCTGAACAAGCTGGACGTGGTGCCGGAAGAGGACCGCAAGAAGCTGGTCAAGGACTTCGTCAAGAAGATGGCCTGGAAGGGCCCCGTATTCGAGATCTCGGCCCTGAACCGCGAAGGCTGCGAAGACCTGGTGCACGCGATCTACAAGTACCTCGAAGAGAAGCGCCACGCCGAGCAGCGCTCGGAAGAAACGCAGATGACCGAGGATGCGCGCGGCATCTCGTCCATCGATCCGGACGATCCCCGCTTCAAGATCCTGGAAGACTAAGCAGTTTGATGGTCCCCGCCGCCAAGCGCGAACGCCTGCGCAGCCAGCTGCTGCAGGCCACGGCCACCGTGTGCTCGCTGGCCGCGTTTTCGGCCATGCTCGATCCGGACCGGATCGCGACGCGGCTGGGACAGTTTCTCGTCGGCGTGAACGGCTACAGCCAGTTCTTCGCCATGTATGTCGGAGTGCGCTTCGCTACCGCGGGGCTGGCTCTGTTGGCTGCGAGGCGGGGCGACCAGCCCATCCTCGGCGACCTCACCGCCTTGTTCATCCTGGCGCAACCGCTCGGCCGCCTCGTCGCGGCATTTGCGATCGGCTTGCCCCAGGGTGTATTGTTAGCCGTTTGCGGGATCGAATTGCTGGTCGGCCTGGCGCTGCTGGCGTTGCGCCCGCGAGGACGCCTGTTTTCGCCATGACCTCCACACACGCCGACACCAACCCACTCCATTCCGTCATCCGGGAAGCCAGCCGCATCATCGTCAAGGTCGGCTCTTCCCTCGTCACCAACGAAGGCCGCGGCCTCGACCACGGCGCCATCGCGCGCTGGGCCGCGCAGATTTCCTCGCTCCGTTCGCTCGGCAAGGAAGTCGTGCTGGTCTCCTCGGGCGCCATCGCCGAGGGCATGCTGCGCCTGGGCTTCACCAGCCGCCCGACCGACATCCACGAACTGCAGGCCTGCGCCGCTTGCGGCCAGATGGGCCTGGCCCAGATCTACGAGACCAGCTTCCGCACCCACGGGGTGAAAACCGCGCAGGTGCTGCTGACCCACGCCGACCTGGCCGACCGCGAACGCTATTTGAATGCGCGGTCGACCCTGACGACCTTGCTGCGTCTGGGTGTGGTCCCGATCATCAACGAAAACGACACCGTGGTCACCGACGAGATCAAGTTCGGCGACAACGATACCCTCGGCGCGCTGGTCGCCAATCTGATCGAGGCCGATGCGCTGGTGATCCTGACCGACCAGAAGGGCCTGTACTCGGCCGATCCGCGCAAGGACCCTGCTGCGAAACTGATTCAAGAAGCCGCGGCCGGCGATACCTCGCTGGAAGCGATGGCCGGCGGCGCCGGCAGCAGCATCGGCCGCGGCGGCATGCTGACCAAGGTGCTGGCCGCCAAGCGCGCCGCGCGCTCGGGCGCCCACACCGTGATCGCCTGGGGCCGCGAAGACAACGTGCTGGTGCGCCTGGCGAACGGCGAGGCGATCGGTACTCAATTGAGCGCCGCCACCGCTCGTTTGACTGCGCGCCGCCAGTGGATGGTCGACCACCTGCACACGGCCGGGGAACTGGTGCTGGACGCCGGCGCCGTGCAGAAGCTGGCGAAAGAGGGTAAATCGTTATTACCGATTGGGGTCGTCGGCGTGCGCGGTGAATTCGGCCGCGGCGCGCTGGTCACCTGCCTGGCCGAGGATGGCCGCGAAATCGCGCGCGGGCTGACCAACTACACCAGCAGCGAGGTCAAACGCATCATGCGTCACGCCTCCAGCGAGATCGAAGCCATCCTCGGCTACGTCGAGGCGCCGGAACTGGTCCACCGCGACAATCTTGTTCTCTCCTGATTGGTTATCGCGGCCACTAGGTAGGGTGGACGGCTGTGCCGTCCACGCGTTCAACAGGCGCCTGCCCAGCCCTTAGCGCGCCTGCCCCGACAACAACATCCGCAGCCCCGCAAAAGCAAACACCCCGGCCATCACCGCATTCACCCAGCGCTCCGCGGCCCGGTAGCCGCGCCGCGCCGCACCGGTGGAAAACACCAGCGCATAGCAGCAGAAGATACATGCGCTGATGCCGGCGCAGCCCAGTACGAAGCCCAGCGCATCGGCCTGGCGCGCATCCGCCGGCAGCGCCAGCGACACCACCGACAGCCATACCACGACCGCCTTCGGATTGGTCAGGTGCAGGCCCAGGCCGCGCGCGTAGGCCGCGGCCGCACCGCGGTCCGGCTCCGGTGCCGCTTCGTGCAGCCGCGCGCCGAAGCGCACCTTGCGCGCCGCCTGCCATGCCATCCACAGCAGATAGCAGCCGCCCACGATCTTGACCAGCCACAGCGCCATCGAATAGCGCTGCATCAGCGCGCCCAGCCCGAAGGCCGCGCACAGCCCCCAGCACAGGGACCCGCTGACGACGCCGGCCGCCAGCACCAGCGCGCGTGCGCGGCCACGCGCCATCGCGGTGCCCATCACGGCCAGTACGCTGGGACCGGGGCTGGCCACGCCGATGGCGAAGGCAAGATAGGCGAGCAGCATGTCAGCCGCCCAGCAGGCCGGCATGCGTCACGTCGACGCTGCCGGCGCCATCGCGGAAGCTGAAGCGCAGGCCGCGCACCCGCGGCTTGCCCTGCAGGCCAGCTTCGAACCAGGCGCCGGGGCAGGCGGCATCCGGCGCGCCCGGCAGCTTGCCCGACCAGGCCAGCGTCCAGCCGCCGTGCGCATCCTGCACTTCGACCTTGTCCAGCGCCTCCAGCGCCTTGCGGTTCAGGCTCGCCCGCCAGGCGCCGGCGGCCAGCGGCTGGTCGAAGCTGAAACTGATCGCGCGCTGCGGGATGCCTTGCACGGCGACGCTGCGCGACTCGAGCCAGTGGCCTTTCTCCCTGGCGCCGCTACCGATATGGCAGCTGGCGGGCAGGGAAGCGCCGGAGGACTGGATACCGCTCTCGTAGCGCGATGCGACTGCCGCGCCATCCGCGCTGCCGCCGGCCTGGGCCGCGGCCGGCAGGGCATGGGCAGCAGCTGCAAGGATCAAGAGCGCAAGCGCGCGGTGCGGGAAGGTGGCGTGACGTGTGTCGTTCATGACCGGGAAGTGAAGTTGTCAGGTGGCCAAGGCTAGCATGGCAGCCACCTTGCAAAATGCGTGGATTGTCACCTGAAGCGCTGGCGAGGCTATCAGGCGGGTATGAACATCGACACCTGAATTTCCAGATTGGTGCATTTCATATTGCTATCCAATAGCAAAAATATTGCTTGATGTTGAACCTTCCATGCTACATTAACACCGAATCTGTTCAACAACATCAGGAAGGATAACGATGTCCAGCCGCTCGCGCATGGTTTTTTGCTGTTGCCTGGCCCTGGCCGCTTTGCCGGCTGCGGCCCAGGACTTGAACATCGCTTCCCAGCTCGTCAACGGCGGCACCGGCGTCCTGGTGATCGGCGCGCTGTCCGTGCTGGCACTGGCGGTGGGCCTGGAACGCCTGGTCCACCTGCGCGCGCGCAGGCTGGCGCCGCCCGAGCTGGCCGAAGAGGCGCGCGACTTGTGGCGCGCCGGCCGCTTCGAGGAGCTGCGCGCGCAGACGACGGAAGCGGACAGCATCCTGGCGCGCATCCTGGCCTGGCTGGTCGAGCAGCGCCACCTGCCGCACGAGCAGCTGGCGGCGCGCGCCGGCGAGATGGCTTCGCTCGAACTGCGCCAGCAGCAGCACAAGGCCTACGCCTTGAACGTGGTGGCGACTATCGCGCCCATCGTCGGCCTGCTCGGCACCGTGGTCGGGATGATCGAATCCTTCCACGTCATCGCCGGGAGCGGCATGGGCGACCCGAGCCTGCTGGCCGGCGGCATCTCGAAGGCGCTGGTGAACACCGCGGCCGGGCTGTCGGTGGCCCTGCCTTCGCTGGCCATGCACCACTACCTGCGCCACCGCCTGGCCGGCATCGGCTTTATCCTCGAGCGCCAGCTGAACGCCGTGCTCGACGAGCTGCGTCCGGCCGCGGCGTCATCCGTTCCTGTCATCGAGGAGGCCGCCCATGCGTATTGATGTCGACGACGACGAGCAACCCGAGATCGGCCTGATCGCGCTGATCGACTGCATCTTCTTCCTGCTGATGTTCTTCATGGTCGCGACTTCGTTCAAGCAGAAGCAGGAGCAACACAAGGAAAAGCAGATGTCCATCGTGCTGCCGCGTTCGGCCGCTTCGCTCGACATGGCCAAGGCGGCGCCGGACCCGCTGGTGATCCGCGTCGACCGCGCCGGCGGGGTCGCGCTCGGCGAAGACGCCGGCGCGTCCACGCTGTCGACCGAGGAACTGCACGAGCGCCTGCGCGGGGAAGCCGGCCGCAATCCGGGCCGCCCGGTGCGCATCGACGGCGATGGCCGCGTGCCCTACGAATCGATCGTGCGCGTGCTCGACCTGTGCCAGTTCGAAGGCCTGACCAACATCTCGATGCACACGCGGCAGAAATAGGACCATGGCCGCCTTCACGACGCCGGACCTGGCGCGGCCGCCGCTGTACGAACCGCTGCGCCGCCATCCCTGGCTGCCGCTGTCGCTGGCCGCGCACGTGGCACTTGCCGCCAGCCTGTACACGGCGGGTCCCGTGCGGGTCGGGTTCAAGCGCGACGACAACGTGCGCGTGCACGTCGAACAATCGCTGCAGCAGACGGCACGGCGCGAAGTGCAGCGCCAGCTGCGGCAGATGGAAGAAATCAGGGAGGCGCTCGAGCAGAGCGCCGGCGATGTAGCGCCGAAAGCACCCGCCGATAAATCCGCGGCGCAGGACCCGGTCGCCCGCGCGCGCCAATTGGCGGCATCGATCGAGGCGGTGCAGCAGCAGGTGCGCGCCACCGAGATGGCGCGGCTGCTGAACATCCCGGCACAGGAAGCGCTCAAGCGCGTGCGGGCGGAGGCGGCGCGCCTGCCAAAGTCCAAGCCTGCGCGCACCGAAGCGCCCGAGGCCACGGTGGCGCGGCTGGCAGCCCAGGCCAGGGCCGCGCTGGCCCAGCGGCGCGCGCAGTTGCTGGCGCAGCAGCAGGGCAGGGCCGTCCAGCCGGGCAAGCGTGCGCCAAGCGATGGCCGCGCCAGCGGCAGCGCCAGGGAACGCGGTACGGCCGGCCCGGGTGGCGGCAAGAACGCGGCGGCCGGCAACGGCGGCGCGAAAGGTGATGGCGGCGGCCGTGGCGGCGGCGGCGACAACACCGGCATGTCGTCGGCCTCCGCAGGCAGCCGTCTCGAAGCCCTGGCCCGGGGGCTGGAAATGGGACCGCCGGGCGCCTTGACCGGTTCCAGCCTGGACATGTCGAGCAGCGCCTTCACCGACATCCGGGGCTATGGCGGCTACCTGGCGCCGCCGCCGCTCGACGCCGGCCGCGTGCGGCCGGGCTTGGGGCGCGTGCTCGGCGCGGGTGGCCCGTACGCCAGCCGCGTGGTGCTCGACACCTGGTACATCATCGGTCCCTTCGAAGGACACGGCGGCGACAGCCAGCAGGCGATCTACCCGCCCGAGCGCGGCGTCGACCTGGACGCCGTCTACTACGGCAAGAACGACCTGCCGGTACGCTGGTCCTGGCAGCAGGATGGGAGCTACCCGTCGATCCCGCGCCCGCGCGCCGAGAACGCGGTCTATTACGCGTACACCGAGGTGACGGTCGACCAGGACGTCGACCTGTGGGCCTGGATCGGCGCCGACGACGATTCGAAGATGTGGTTCAACGAGCGCCTGGTCTGGATCAGCAGCCGCGTCGGCGACAAGCCCTGGTACCGCCAGCCCTTCTACCGCCAGCGGACCGCGCTGGCGACGCGCAACCTGAGCGAAGGGCAGCGCAAGCTGCACTTCCACAAGGGGCGCAACACCATCCTGTTCAAGCTGTACAACGGCGTGAACCTGATGTTTTATTCAGTGGTGCTGTCGACATGATGCAGGTCCAGCGATACCCATTCCTGTTGCTGTCGCTTGTGGCGCATGCGGCGCTGCTCGGCGTGCTGTACATGGGCGCAGTTCGCGTCCAGCAGGACCAGCAGCGCATCCAGCGCAGCCGGGAGCAGCCATCGGTCGACGCCGGCAAGCGGCTGATGGAACGGGCGCGCTTGGAGACGCGCGTGCGCGACATGGAACGAATCAAGTCCCAGCTGGAGTCAGGCGCAGCCGGCAAGGACGACGAGGTGCAGTTCAGCGCGCAGCCCAGGACGCCGGAAGAACTGCTCAAGCAAGCCATGGCGCTGTCCCGCAAGATCGACGAGATCGAGCGTGACGCCCGCGCCGAACGACTGGCGAAGCTGCTCCGCATCCCGAAGCAGAAAGCGCTGGAAAAGCTCGCGCAGACGCGCAAGCCGGAAGCGCCGGCCGGCGCCGAGCCCCGCAAGCCCGTCGATGCGGCGGCAAAGATCGAGCAGCTCGAAGCGAAGGCACGCGAGACGTTGGCCCGGCGCGGCCAGCAACTGGAGCAGCAGCGGGACGGCATGCGCGTGGCGGCGATCGAATCACGCAGCGGCAGCGCTGCGCGGCAGGGTGGACCGGGCCGGCCGCCTGGCAGCGCCCCGGGCCCGGGCAGCCTAGGGGGCCTATCCATCTCGTCCGTGTTGGGAACGATCGATGCATTCATCAAGTCCGACCGGGCCGGCCGGGGCATCGAGGCCAATATCGTGGCGGGCAACCACGACGACGTCGATCGAACCATCGTGCGCATTCCGGAAATCCCCGCCGGCGCCAGGGTCAAGGGTGCGGGCCGCATCATCGGGCCCGGCGGCCCTTATGCCGACCGCGTCTACGTCAATCGCTGGTACCTGATTGGCCCCTTCGAGCGCAAGCATGGCGACGCATGGCATTCGCCCTATCCGCCCGAGCAGGCAGTGGTCCTGGACGCCGCCTATCGCGGCAAGGACGGCCGCCTGCTCAAGTGGGAATATGTCGACTCGTCGAACTATCCCCTGGTGCCGCCCCAGACTGCCGAAGAGGCCGTGTATTACGGCTATACCGAGCTGATGGTCGACAAGGAACAGGACCTGACGATCTGGGTCGGCGCCAACGACGACGCGCAGCTGTGGCTCAACGACAGGCTGGTCTGGCGCGGCAGGCATGTGGCCAAGGCGTCGTTCTACAGGGAGGTCAACGACATGGGCACACCCCATGGCGGCGATTACAACTTCAGCGAAGGCAAGCGCGTCGTGCACTTGAGACAGGGCCGCAACAAGCTGTTCTTCAAGCTGTCGAACGGATTGGGCTCGCTGTTTTTTTCGCTGGTGTTGACGAAGTGATGCCTCACTCGGACAACGTGACCGCCGGCGGCAGGGCCGTCTTCGGCGCCGGGGTCTTGTCCTTGTACTCGCACAAATCGTTGATGATGCAGTTCCAGCACTTGGGCGTGCGCGCCACGCAGGTGTAGCGGCCGTGCAGGATCAGCCAGTGGTGGGCGTCCTGCAGGAAGTCCTTCGGCACGAATTTCAGGAGCTTCTGCTCGACGATGTCGACGTTCTTGCCCGGCGCGATGTTGGTGCGGTTCGAAACGCGGAAGATGTGGGTGTCGACTGCCATCGCCGGCTCGCCGAAGGCGGTGTTCAGCACCACGTTGGCGGTCTTGCGGCCCACGCCCGGCAGCGCTTCCAGCGCCTCGCGCGAGCGCGGCACCTCGCCGCCGTACTGGTTCACCAGGATCTCGCAGGTAGCGATCACGTTCTTGGCCTTGTTGTTGTACAGGCCGATGGTCGAGATATAGGTCTTCAGCTCGTCCAGGCCGAGGTCGAGGATGGCTTGCGGCGTATTCGCCACCGGGTACAGGCGGCGCGTGGCCTTGTTGACGCCGACGTCGGTGGACTGGGCCGACAGCAGCACCGCGATCAAGAGTTCGAACGGCGTCGTGTATTCGAGTTCGGTGGTCGGCGTCGGGTTGGCGGTGCGGAAGCGCGTGAAGATCTCGAGGCGTTTGGCGGCGTTCATCGTTCAGTCTTTTTTCTCGGGCGGCGGCGGGGGCGTGGCGGCTTTCTGGCGCGCGCGCTCGATGGCGGCGGCGATGATGGCGCGCTTGCGCTCCTTCTCGGCCAGCTCTTGCGCATTGTTGGTTTCCTCGGCCGTCACGGCGCGCATCTTTTCCAGCGCCTTGGCGGCCAGGCGCGCATCGTTCTCTTCCTTTTCGCGCGTCAGGCGCCCGCTGCGGAAGTCGTGGCGCGCACGGGCGGCGTCGGCCTGTTCCTGCGACCAGGCGGCCCAGCCGGTGGCGTCGCCGGCCGGGTCTTCACTGCGCGGCGACATGCTGATGCAATCGACCGGGCAGGGCGCCACGCACAAATCGCAGCCGGTGCACAGGCTCGGCAGGATGGTGTGCATCTGCTTGGCCGCGCCCAGGATGGCGTCGACCGGGCAGGCCTGGATGCACAGCGTGCAGCCGATGCACAGGGCCTCGTCGATGAAGGCGACCGGGCGCGGACGCTCGATGCCGTTGGCCGGATTGATTGGGATGACGGGGCGCCCGGTCAAGGCGGACAGGCGCGCCACGCCTTCGATGCCGCCCGGCGGGCACTGGTTGATGTCGGCCTCGCCGCGCGCGATCGCCTCCGCATACGGACGGCAGGCGGGGTAGCCGCACTTGGTGCACTGGGTTTGCGGCAGCAGGTCTTCGATCTGGTCGGCGAGCGTCTTGGTCACGGCAGAGGTCAAGCATTTGCTAAACCATCATTATCCGCGAAATGGCGGACGGCGTCGAAACCTGGCCTTGCGTGGGCTGGCTAACGCATGGCGCGAAGTTTTGCAGCGATTGGCCCGCGTAGGTGATGCAACTAACGGAATGCCGGGGGCGCTTGGTGGTCTACTAAGTACAAGCAATGAACCTCAAGGAGGGTCTTATGAGCAAAAAACACTTGATGATTTCCGCACTGGTGGCCGCGCTGGTGAGCGCCGCGGCACCGGGCTTCGCCCAGGACCGCAACCATGGTGGCGACCGCGACCATGACCGCTACAGCCAGCGCGACAATGACCGCCGTGACCACGACCGCCGCGACGATCGCCGTGACGACGGCCACCGTGACAACCGCCGCTGGGATGGCGCCGGCCCCTCGCACGACCTGCGCCGTGGCGGCCGCCTGCCGAACCAGTACCGCAACCGCCAGTACGTGGTCGACGACTGGCGCGGCCACCGCCTGCGCCAGCCGCCGCGCGGCTACCACTGGGTCCAGACCGGCGGCGATTACGTGCTGGCGGCGATCGCCACCGGCGTGATCGCGGACCTGATCATCAACAGCCGCTGAGGCTGACAGTCACCGTGTCCGAGGGCTGCCCGCTGGGGCGGCCCCGGCAGGTGATACCGGTTTGCCGCTTTATTGTTGCAATAAGGCGGTGTGAACGGCCTGCTTCGCGAATGCGAGGCGGGCCGTTTGCATTCCGCCTGCGCGGGAATGACGTTCTAAAGCAGGCGTCCAAAAAAAATGCCGCGGAAGCCGCGGCATTTTTTATCGAAGCGCCTGCCGATCAAGCATGCTTCCGAATGAACTCCCCAATCATCGGACAAATGATCTCGCGCCAGCGGCGGCCCGAGAAAATACCGTAGTGGCCGCATTTCGGCGCCGTGAAGTGCTGGTGCTTGTCTTCCGGGATGCCGGTGCACAGTTCGTGCGCGGCCTGGGTCTGGCCGGCGCCGGAGATGTCGTCGAGTTCGCCTTCGATGGTGAACAGGGCCACGCTCTCGATATCTTGCGGACGCACCAGCTTGCCGCCGACTTCCCAGGTGCCTTTCGGCAGGCGGCATTCCTGGAACACGGTCTTGATGGTTTCCAGGTAATACTCGGCCGGCATGTCGAGCACGGCGTTGTACTCGTCGTAGAACTTGCGGTGCGCTTCCGCCGAATCGTCGTCGCCGCGCAGCAGGTGCTGGTAGAACTCGCGGTGGCTCTGGGCGTGGCGGCCCGGGTTCATGGCGATGAAGCCGGCGTGCTGCAGGAAGCCCGGGTAGACCTTGCGACCGAAGCCCGGATAATTGCCCGGCACCGCATAGATCACGGTGTTCTCGAACCACGAGAACGGCTTTTCCACGGCCAGGTCGTTCACCGCGGTCGGCGATTTGCGCGGGTCGATCGGGCCGCCCATCATGATCATGGACTTGGGCAGCTTCGGATCTTTCTCGGTTGCCATCAGCGAGATCGCGGCCAGCACCGGCACGGTCGGCTGGCACACCGAGATCACGTGCACGTCCGGGCCCAGGTGGCGGATGAAGTCCTGGACGTAATAGATATAGTCGTCGAGGTGGAAGGGGCCGTCCGACAGCGGCACCATGCGCGCGTCGACCCAGTCGGTGATGTAGACGTCCTGGTTCGGCAGCAGGGCGCGCACGGTATCGCGCAGCAGGGTGGAGTGGTGGCCGGACAGGGGCGCGACCACCAGTACCACCGGCTGCTTCAGCGCGGCGAAGTCGGCGTCCGCCATGTCTTTCTTGAAATGCAGCAGCTTGCAGAACGGTTTGCTGACGGCCGTGCGTTCGATGATGCCGACGGCTTGGGCGTCGATGGTGGTCGAGTTCAGGCCGAATGCGGGTTTTTCGTAATCCTTGCCCAGGCGGTACATCAGCTCGTAGCCGGCGGCGATACGTTGCGAGAACGGAGTGTGCGCGAACGGGGAAACCGGGTTCGAAAACAGCTTGGCGGAAGCGTCAGCCCACTGCATCAGCGGGTTCAGGAAGGAGCGTTGCATTTCGTGCAGTTGATAAAGCATATGATTTCCTTCGCGATGTCTGTGCGTCCTATCAATGTTTGCGCATCAGATTCGTCAATTATAGGCCAATTGCTTTGGCATAGAGCAACATGTAGAAGCTTTCCTCGACTGGAAAAATAGTGTAATGCAACATTTGTACCACATTCCCGTATCGGCATCGGTTAAGTGACCGACATAAGAAAAATGCCCCGCACTGGGCGGGGCATTTCGTGGCGGTTCCGTTACGGAACGCCTGCGGATCGGGCTGAGCCTCAGTCGAAGACCGGGGTTTCGACGCCGAGGATCTTGTGCAGCTTCGGCGAGGTGGTCGTGTACTGCATGTGGATCTTCTTGTCCGGGAAGATGTAGGGCGCGGCGCCGAAGGCGGCCAGTGCGGCTTCGTGGAAGCCCGACAGGATCAGCTTCTTCTTGCCCGGGTAGGTGTTGATGTCACCCACGGCAAAGATGCCCGGCACGTTGGTTTCGAACTTTTCGGTGTCCACCACCTTCAGCTGCTTGCGCTCGATGTCCAGGCCCCACTCGGCGATCGGGCCCAGCTTCGGCGACAGGCCGAAGAACACCATCAGCATGTCCAACGGTACGCGGCGGGTGACGCCGTCGGCGCCGGTGACCTTGACTTCGGACAGCTGGCCGTCCTTTTCGTCGAAGCCGGTGACCTGGCCGGTGATCAGCTGCATTTCGTACTCTTCGCACAGCTGCTTCATCTTGGCGACCGAGGCCGGTGCGGCGCGGAAGTCGTCACGGCGGTGCACCAGCACGACCGACTCGGCCTTGCCGACGAAGTTCAGCGCCCAGTCCAGCGCGGAGTCGCCGCCGCCGCAGATGACCAGGTTCTTGCCGTCGAAAATGCTCGGGTCCTTGACGCGATAGTGCAGCTGGCTGCCTTCGAACTTGTCGATGCCGTCGACCTTGATCGTGCGCGCCTGGAACGAACCGACGCCGGCGGCGATGAAGATGGTCTTGGTGATGAACTGGGTGCCGGTCGAGGTCTCGACGTTGAAGCGCTGGTCTTCGCGGCGCTGGACCGTGGTCACTTCCTGGCCCAGGTGGAAGGTCGGGTCGAAGGGTTCGATCTGCTTGAGCAGGTTGTCGGTCAGTTCCTGGCCGGTGCAGACGGGCACGGCCGGGATGTCGTAGATCGGCTTGTCCGGGTACAGTTCCACGCACTGGCCGCCGACGGCCGGCAGCGAATCGATCACATGGGCCTTGATCTCGAGCAGGCCCAGTTCGAACACCTGGAACAGGCCGACCGGGCCCGCGCCGATGATCACGGCATCGGCTTCGATGGCGCCGGCGAAGGAGCTGTTGGGAGCGATGGTGCCCGCGTCCGGGGCGGCACTGATTGTCATGCTAAAAATCCTATATGAAGGGATCGCGCAAAACCTACTGCGCGGCCGCTTCTGCGGCCGCGCAGTAGGTTTTGCGCGACCCCGAAGCTGTATTGGGTCGGGGATGGGTCAGCGGGCCAGCTGGTCCAGCTTGTCCTTGACGTCTTTCCACTCTTCCGCGTCGGGCAGGGCCGGCTTGGTCTTGGTGATCGAGGGCCAGTTGCGTGCCAGGTCGACGTTGATCTTGATGAATTGCTGCTGGTCCGACGGCACGTCCTCTTCCGCGTAGATGGCGTTGACCGGGCATTCCGCCACACACACGGCGCAGTCGATGCACTCGTCCGGGTCGATGACGAGGAAATTCGGGCCTTCCCGGAAACAATCTACCGGGCATACATCCACGCAATCGGTATAGCGACAACGGATGCACGATTCGGTGACAACGTGGGTCATAACAGTCCTATTTATTAGATGTAAGCGGCGGCGCTGGGCGTAGGGAAGCTCGCCGGACGCGGCAAAGCACTGTATTTTAGGGCAATTCGGCTTTTACGACAAATCAGGCTTATACACAATACACATAAGCAAATGTGATGGTAGCCGCGCGCTGGCGACGTCGCCATGGAGAAAAAGAAAGGCCGGCGCACGCGGCGCCGGCCTCGAGGGATCGCCTGTGTTCAGGCCACCGGATCGATGACGACTGGATCCTCTTCCACCGCCGCGGACGTGGTCGAGGTCGCTACCGACGCCGCCACGATGGTCGCGGTCTCGCCCGCCGTGCTCAGGGATGCGACCACGGCTGCCACCTCGGTGGTGGTCTGCGGCGCCGCGCTGCCGGCCGGGCCGAAGCGGCCGTGCTCGGCGCACCAGCGCGCCAGCGCTTGCGCCTCGGCGTCGAGGATGCGGTCGACATTGTAGTACTCGGCCAGGTTCATGGTGCCGCAGCAGGCGCGCCGGTCCTGGCGCGCGCCGGGGGCGTCGCAGACCAGCGGCGCCAGGCGCAGGCCGGGCGGATGCTCGCCCGTGAAACTGGCCGGCACGTCCAGCACCTCGCGCTGGGCGAAGCGGTCGCGGATGAAGCCGGCATAGGCGGGCGGCTGGCCGTCTTCCTGGCACAGGCGCAGCATCTCGTTGGCAACGTCGGCATAGGTGGCGGCGATGTCGGGCGCGGCCACCAGCGCGCGCAGCACCAGCCCGCGCAGCCAGGCGGCGACCCGGTGCAGCACGCCGGCGCAATCCTCGAGTTCCGGCTTGCGCTCGTAGGCGAAGAGGTCGGCCAGGATGTCGTAGACGGCGCCGGTAAACACCTGCGAGATCGCGTGCACCTCGGTGCCGGCCTGGGTCAGGGTCAGGTCGTTGTCGGCGTTGCGCAGGCCGTTGGTGCTGCCCAGCGCCAGGCCGAATTGCTCGGCAATGTCGGCCAGGAAGGTCTTGTCGTGCAGGTGGGCCTTGGTCTGGACCACCACGGCTTCGCACTGGTCGAGCTGGGACAGGGCCAGGAAGATGGCGGTCAGGTCGCCGAAGGATTCGTGCAGGCCGCCGGTCTGGGGCGGATTGTCGGCTTCCAGCCAGTGCGGTTTCAAGCCGTCGAGCACCGCGTGGCCGGTCTCGTGGGCGACGATGTCGAAGGAGCGGCAGGTGTAGACCCGGCCGCTTTCGCTAGACTGCAGGAAATGGCCGAACTTCAGGCAGCCCTGCGAGCGGCTGTAATAGGCGTTCATGACGTCCTGCAGGCCGTAGGGAAAGACCTGCAGCGGCGCGGTGTCGACGCTGCTGTTCCATTGCCAGGGCAGGGGCAGCAGGGCGCCGGCGGCGGACAACGCGCGCTGGTACATGGTCAGGGTCTGGCGCACCACGGCAAAGGTATGGACGGCGTCGAATTGCGGGGTATCGGGCATGGTCACGAAGTCGCCGAAGGCGTTCGGCTCGACCGCGGGGATGGCCGGGTCGCCGATCGCGATCCGGGCGTCGCGCGGGCCGGTCAGTACCACGCCCGGCAGGAAGGCGCGCCGGGTGCCGATCTCGTCCACCGAAGGATCCTGTTTCCACATCAGCACGCGGGCGCCGAAGGCGTAGGGCAGGGGCAGGTCGCCGGGCGCGCCTTCCTCGGCGGTATCGGGTGCGCCGGGGCCGCTGAACGCGCTTGGTGCGAGCGCGGCGCCGACGGGACGGGGCCGGCCGGGCTGGTCGAGCAACTGGGCCGCCTTGCGGTGCTGGCGGTAGGGGGCGCTGGGCATCGGGATGAAGCCGACGGGGGGCGGGACCGGGGTGTCCATGTTGATTCCTCCTGGAAAGGTATGCAGGGGAATGGTCGCCGCTTGCTCAATTGAGCTATTGACTATGGTCAATTGAGCTGGTCTTTGTGCGGCTCAACTGGCATCATGGCGGGCTCTTTGACTCAGGAAGGAATTGCCGGCATGGCGGACATCAGCATCACCCAAGAGCACAGCCTGAGCCACGACGCGGCGCGCAGCGCGGCGCAGAAGGTGGCGGACAAGCTGGTCAGGGAATATGGCCTGGATTGCAAGTGGGAAGGGAACATCCTGCGCTTCGAGCGCAGCGGCGTGGAAGGTTCGCTCGCGCTGAGCGAGCGCCAGGCCGCGCTGCGCATCAAGCTGGGCTTCCTGATGAGCGCTTTCGCATCCACCATCGAGCAGAAGGTGGCGGAAAGCATGCGCAAGACGTTTGCGGCCTGATATTGCCGGATAAGTATTAGGCGTCTTTCAGTTCTTCGATCAGGTCGACGTATTGCTGTTGCGCGTCTTCCTGCGAGGTGCCCGTCAAGGCCGCCCAGGCATCGTACTTGGCGCGGCCGACCATGTCGGTGAAGCCCGGACGCTCGCCGGTCACATCGCCGCTCGATCCCTGCTTGTACAGCGAATAGATCTTCAGCAGCGTCATGTTGTCCGGACGTTCCGGCAGGTTCTTCGAATCGAGCTGGGCCTGGGCGAACTGTTCTTGCAAACTCATGGTGACTCCTTGGTGATATGCATTGATGGCAAGATTTCGGGCATCTTAGCGCATCGTGAGCGTAATCACGGCTGAGTTGCAGGCATTTTAGAGGAAGTGCTCAGGTGGGCACCCCGTGCCCACCGCGCATACCGGCAAATCAGACGCCCAGCAGCTCGACGTCGAAGATCAGCGTGGCGTTCGGCGGAATCACGCCGCCGGCGCCGCGTGCGCCGTAGCCCAGGCTTGCCGGGATGACCAGGCGGCGCGCGCCGCCGACCTTCATGCCCTGCACGCCTTCATCCCAGCCCTTGATCACGTGGCCGGCGCCCAGCGGGAACTGGAACGGGTCGTTGCGGTCCTTGCTGGAATCGAACTTGGCGCCGGCGGTGCCGTCGTCGTTCTGCAGCCAACCGGTGTAATGTACGGTGACGTATTGGCCGGCGGTCGCTTCCGGGCCGCTGCCCTCGGCGGTGTCTTCGTATTGCAGGCCGGAATTCGTGGTGGTGAATGCCATGGTGTTTCCTTGTTGTTCACGTAAAAGTCCGATTGTAGTGCATGGCCTGTCAAAGCGCTAATGACAGGGTTTTCACTGTGTTGCTGCGGCGCGCCGAATCCGTGCAGAAACTGTCTAAATCCCGTCAACCGTCCATTGACCCCGAACGTTTCCTCGTAGAATAAGAACCTTTCCACCTCCGGGCTTCCGTCCTGCCATGCTGCGCCGCTTCCAGAAGTTTTTCCTCTCCGTCGCCTGCCTGCTTTCCGCCGCCCAGGCCGCCCAGGCCAATGTGGTCGTGGTGCTGAACTCGCGCGATGCCACCGTCCAGCTGCTGGACCAGGCGACCGGTACCGACCGCGGCACCTTCGCCGTCGGCAAGGAACCGCACCACCTGATGTCGACGCCGGACAACAAGTCGCTGATCGTGGCCAGCTCGATGGGCAATGAGCTGATCTTCCTGGACCCGATCACCGGCAAGATCCAGCGCCGCGTGACCGACGTGCTGGACCCTTACCAGATCGGCTTTTCGCCGGACCAGAAATGGTTCGTCTCGACCGCGCTGCGCCTGGACCGCGTCGACATCTACCAGTACGTGAACGGCAACCTGGTGCTGAGCCGCCGCGTGCCGCTGCCGCGCATGCCCAGCCACATCGCCTTCGACGCCGCCAGCACCACGGCCTTCATCACGCGCCAGGGCAGCGACCAGGTCAGCGCGATCGATCTGAAGACCGGCACGGTGCGCTGGACCCTCCCGGTCGGCAAGCTGCCGGCGGGGATCACCATGACCCCGGATAACAAGTATCTGCTGGTCGGCATCATGGGCAGCGACTACGTCGAGGTGATCGACTGGCGCACCGCGAAGTCGGTCAAGCGCATCAAGACCGGCATGGGCGCCCACAACTTCCGCGCGCTGGGCGACAAGCGCCACATCTTCGTGTCGAACCGCGTGCAGAATTCGATCAACATCATCGACCAGGTCACGCTGGAGAACGTCGGCATGATCCCGGTGCCGGGCGGCCCGGACTGCATGGAGCTCTCCGCCGACGGCAAGACCTTGTGGGTGACCCAGCGCTGGATCAAGAAGGTGGCCGTGATCGACGTGGCCAGCCGCAAGGTGGTCAAGATGATCCCGGTGGGGCGCTCGCCGCACGGGGTGTTCTTTGCCAACTCGGCCCCGAGGATGTAATGCGGGGAGGGCCTGCAAAAGCCTCCATGGCTGCGTTGCATCGTCTCGCCTTACCAGGCGTACTGTCTTCGACGCTGCGTCGGTTGGCCGCATCCCTTGCCCTGAAGGCTTTTGCAGGCCCTCCAGTGCTGGGCGCGCTGCTGTTGGCAACGATCGGGCAAGCCGCCGATGCGGCGAGCGCTTGCAAGGGCACGATCTACCTGACCTTCGACACCGGCAGCCAGTCGCAGGCCGAGCTGATCGCCGATACGCTGCGCAAGCATCACGTACAAGCCACCTTCTTCCTGGCCAACGAAAAGACGGTGCGCGGCGACTGGTCGCTCGACCCTTCCTGGTCGGCCTACTGGAAGGCGCGCGTGGCGGAAGGGCATGCCTTCGGCACCCACACCTTCGACCACGTCTACTGGCGCGCCGATGAAGCGGGCGGACGCATCAAGGTCAAGCCGCAGTTCGGCGCGCAAGGCGGCAAGACCCAGACCTGGAGCGCCGCGCAGTACTGCGACGAACTGCGCCGCGTCGACACCCGCTTCACGGAGCTGACCGGCCATCACATCGATCCGCTGTTCCGCGCGCCGGGCGGCCACACCTCGCCCAACATCCTGGCCGCCGCCAAGGCCTGCGGCTACCGGCACGTGGGCTGGGCCAAGGCGGGCTTCTCGGGCGACGAGACCTCGAGCGACGCGTACCCGAACGCGCTGCTCCTGAAGCGCGCGCTCGACAATCTGAAGGACGGCGACATCTTCATGGCCCACATGGGCATCTGGTCGCGCAAGGACCCCTGGGCGCCGGCCAACCTGGAGCCCCTGATCAGCGGTCTCCAGCAGAAAGGCTTCTGTTTCGCTACACTGCGTGAGCATCCGGCTTACCGGCTGCCGACACAATGACTTCTTGATATCGGAATACCCGCAGCATGATCCAGCACTTCCTCGATTGGTTCGCATTCCTCCAGGGCTGGCTGTTCGAAAGCCTGGTCGAGCCCTTCCTGTTCCATTCCGGCCTCGGCGAATACACCGAGGACGCCTTCGAGGGCGTGGAATGGTTCCTCATCGGCGCCTGCGAGGTGGCGGCGCTGTGGCTGGTGCTGCGGCCGCTGGAAGCGGTCATCCCGGCCCAGCCGATGAGCGACCGCCGCGCGCGCTGGAACGATTTTCTGTACACCCTGATCCACCGCCTCGGCCTGTTCACGATGGCGGTGTTCTTCACCTTCGACCCGCTGATGGACCAGGTGGCCGGCGCGCTGCGCATGCAGGGCGTGCACCCGTTCAACCTCGAATCGCTGATGACGGGCTTCCATCCGCTGGCCGCCTTCCTGATGTACCTGGTGGTGCTGGACTTCTTCGATTACTGGTTCCACCGCGGCCAGCACAAGTTCCGCTGGTGGTGGGCGCTGCACAGCCTGCACCACAGCCAGCAGAACATGAACCTGTGGAGCGACAACCGGAACCACCTGCTGGACGATTTGCTGCGCGACGTCTACCTGGCCGTCATCGCGCTGGCGATCGGCGTGGCGCCGTCGCAGTACGTGCTGCTGGTGTCGGTCTCGCGCGCCCTGCAGTCGCTGCAGCATGCGAACGTGCGCATCCATTTCGGCGCCATCGGCGAGCGTTTGCTGATCTCGCCGCGCTTCCACCGCACCCACCATGCGGTCGGCATCGGCCATGAAACGAAGGGGCGCGAGCTGGGCGGCTGCAACTTCGGCGTGCTGCTGCCGGTGTGGGACATCCTGTTCGGCACCGCCAACTTCGCCCCGGGCTGGCACGGCACCGGCGTGCGCGACCAGTTCGAGCGCGTGAACGCCGATGGCAGCGTGCGTCCGGGCCGCGACTACGGCCGCGGCTTCTGGCGCCAGCAGTGGCTGGGCATGGTGCGCATGGCCGACGCCTTGCGCGGCATGGGCAGGAAGCGCGCCTCATGATGCGCCCGATCGCCATCGCCTACGGCCGCGCGCTGCGTTCGCAGTTCTCGAGCCGCATGCTGCTGCTGTCGGTCGTGCCGCTGCTGCTGTCGCTGGCGCTGTGGGGCAGCCTGCTGTACGCCGGCATGCAGCCGCTGCTGGACAGCCTGCACGCGCTGTTCGCGGAGTACGGCCTGTTCCAGACCAGCGGCAGCGTGCTGGCCAGCCTGGGCCTGGGCTTCCTGAAGACCCTGGTGGTGCCGCTGGTGGCCATGCTGGCGCTGCTGCCGCTGATGATCATCACCTCGCTGCTGTTCATCGGCATCGGCGCGATGCCGGCCATTGCGCGCCACGTCAGCCGCATCCAGTTCCCGCAGCTCGAGCGCCGCGAGGGCGGCAGCTTCCTGGGCAGCCTGGGCGTGAACCTGACCGGCATCCTCGTGTTCACGCTGCTGTGGATCGTGACCCTGCCGCTGTACGCGCTGGCGCCGCTGGCGCTGGTGGCGCAGGCCGTGCTGTGGGGCTGGCTGAGCGCGCGCGTGATGAGCTACGACGCGCTGTCGATCCACGCCAGCCGCGAAGAGCGGCGCGCCATCGTGATTTCGCGCGGGCGCCAGCTGCTCGTCATCGGCACCATTTCCGGCCTGCTCGGCGCGCTGCCGGGCGTGGTCTGGGTCGGCGGCGCGCTGTTCTCGGTGGTGCTGTTCCCGGTGCTGGCCGTGCTGTCGATCTGGCTCTACCTGATCATCTTCATCTTCACCGGGCTGTGGTTCCAGTACTACTGCCTGCAGGAGCTGGCCGACCTGCGCGCCGCGCAGGACGCCGGCACCCTGGTCAAAACCTGAGCGAGCGGAGCAGGGCGGGCGGTGCGTCGCCCGCCGCCGCTTCGTGGCACACTGCAGGCATCCCACCCTGGAGAACCTGAATGGCATTCGGCCTCATCATCATCGGCGACGAAATCCTGTCCGGCAAACGCAGCGACAAGCACCTGCCCAAGGTCATCGAGCTGCTCGGCGAGCGCGGCCTGCAGCTGGCCTGGACCGAAGTCGTCGGCGACGATCCGGCGCGCATCACGGCGCTGCTGCGGCGTTCCTTCGACGGGCCGGACATCGTGTTTTCCTGCGGCGGCATCGGCGCCACGCCGGACGACCACACGCGCCAGTGCGCGGCCGCCGCGCTCGGCCTGCCGCTGGCCCTGCATCCCGAGGGCAAGCTGCTGGTGCAGGAACGCATCCGCGAGACCACGCCGGATGCCGACCTGGACGCGCCCGAGAACCTGCAGCGCCTCAAGATGGCCGAGTTCCCGCAAGGTGCCGGCCTGATCCCGAACCCGTATAATCGCATCCCTGGTTTCACAATTGCAGACCACCACTTCGTGCCCGGCTTCCCGGTGATGGCCTGGCCGATGATCGCCTGGGTGCTGGACACCCATTATGCGCACCTGTTCCACCAGCAGGCGCGCGCCGAGCAGGCCGTGCTGGTGTTCGAGCAGGCCGAATCGACGCTGACGCCGCTGATGGAGCGCCTGGAAGCGCGCTATCCCGGCATCCGCGTGTTCAGCCTGCCGAGCGTGGGCGATGCGCAGACGCGCCGCCATATCGAACTCGGCGTCAAGGGGGATCCGGAACAAGTGACGCCGGCCTTTGCCGACCTGCGTGCCGAACTGGCGCGTCTCGGCGCTGAAATCGAAGCGGTGTAGGACTAGTCTTAGAAAGCTTGACGTCCTTGCACCGTCGAGCAAACTGTGCCGTTGTTTTTTTGCGAAAATATTCGGGCGACGTCAAAAAACTGCGCGAGCGGTTCCAGAGTGTCACATTGATGTGGTGGAATGATGTCTGTAGGCAGCGTGATCAGGAGTGAGCTCGCGTCTGACTTTGTGACTTTTTTCGACGACCTGGATCACTCGAACCGACCAGCAGCATGGGCGAGCCGGTTGTGGGATTTGCAGGGAATTCATTACCGGTTGAGCCATCATGGAAAGTATCCGCCGTCCCCGACGGCCTCGTATCGTCGCCCGCGCACTTCGCCGCATCCTTAGCCTGGCGCAGCCGGGCCAACCCGTCCTCGCCGGCGTGCCCGCCATGGCCGCCGTGCAGGACGTGCCCTTGCGCGAGGCGCCGGCGCGCCTGGAACCCGTCCTCGATCCCGTCGAACAGGAACTGCCTTCGCAGGCCGGTTCCGGCGGCGACGTGCCGGTCCAATCGCAGCCGCCCAAGCGCCGCTGGCGCAAGGTCAAGCGCGCCTTCCTGGTGCTGTTGCTGCTCGCGGTGGCCGCCGCTTCGGCGCTGGGCGTGTATGAAAGCCGCACCTCGACCCTGCAGGCGCGCTTCTTCTCGGAGCTGGCCAGGAAGGTCAGCTACCGCATGCAGGCCGGCCCCAGCGATGCGATCCGCTTCCCATCGAGCAGCCCGTACGACGAGCGGCTCGGCTATTCGAACCTGCCGAACTACCTGGCCAAGCTGAAGACGCGCGACTACGTGGTGGCGTCGCAGGCGCGCATGTCGCCCAAGATGCTGGAACTGGCCGACATGGGCCTGTATCCGACCTACCGCGAAAAGAGCCGCGCCGGCCTGGACATCCTCGACCAGGGCGGCGAGACGCTGTTCTCGGCGCGCTTCCCGGAGCGCCTGTACGACAAGTTCGATGCCGCCCCCTCGCTGCTGGTGCAAAGCCTGCTGTTCATCGAGAATCGCGAACTGCTCGACACGACCTACCCGAAGCGCAACCCGGCGGTCGAATGGGACCGCTTCTCGAAGGCGGTGTTCGACAAGACCCTGCATTCGGTCGGCCTGGGCAGCGGCTCGCGCGTGGCCGGCGGCAGCACGCTCGCCACCCAGATCGAGAAATACCGCCACTCGCCGGAAGGCCGCACCGCCTCCACCACCGACAAGCTGCGCCAGATGGCCTCGGCCACGTTGCGCGCCTACGAAGGCGGCGAGGACACCAGCGCCGCGCGCCGCCGCATCGTGCTCGAATACCTGAACACGGTGCCGCTGTCGGCCAAGCTGGGCTACGGCGAAGTAAACGGCATCGGCGACGGCATGTGGGTCTGGTACGGGCGCGACTTCGCCCAGGTCAACCGGATCCTCGCCAGTAACGCCGTGACCCCGGAATTCGCGCTGGTCTACAAGGAAGCGCTGTCCCTGATGATCGCGCAGCGCCGCCCGGCCTACTACCTGGGCGCCGGCGAAAAAGACCTCGAGATCCTGACCAACAGCCACCTGCGTGTGCTGGCCCAGGCCGGCGTCATCTCGGCGCAGCTGCGCGACGCCGCCATCAACGTGGTGCTGCACCCGGCCCTGGGCTCGGGCGTGGCACCGCCGCCGGCCAGCACCTTCGTCACGCGCAAGGCCGCCAACGCGGTGCGCAACCACCTGGCCAATCTGCTGGGCGACTCGCGCATGTACAACCTGGACCGCCTCGACCTGACGGTGCAGACCACGCTCGATTCGCAGGCCCAGAAGGCCGTCACCGCCGCGCTGCGCCGCCTGACCGACAACGAGGCCGCGGCCAGCGCCGGCCTGACCGGCAAGGGCATGCTCGGCAACGGCGACCCGGCCAAGGTCGTGTACAGCTTCACGCTGATGGAACGCGGCGACAAGGTCAACTACCTGCGCGTCCAGACCGACAACTACGACCAGCCGCTCGACATCAACGAGGGCGCCAAGCTGGACCTGGGTTCGACCGCCAAGCTGCGTACGCTGGTGAGCTACCTGGACATCATCGACCAGCTGCACGGGCGCTACGAGCCGATGAGCAAATCGGAGCTGGCGCAGCAGCACGTCGATCCGAAGGACCGGCTGTCGCAATGGGCGGTCGATTACTTCACGATGCTGCCGGCGGGCGAGGACCGCGGCTTGACGCCGATGCTGCACGCGGCCATGGATCGAAAATATTCCGGCAACCCGGGCGAAGCCTTCTTCACCGGCGGCGGCGTGCACACCTTCGGCAACTTCAGC
>Ga0265798_10001320_pt1 | contig 38705 bp, 25 predicted proteins | sample P3T30metagenome_FD_192430 | JGI IMG/M metagenome (GOLD analysis project Ga0265798, IMG submission 192430) | Plant litter microbial communities from East Loma Ridge, Irvine, California - P3 T30 | ecosystem: Environmental > Terrestrial > Plant litter > Unclassified | place: USA: California...
GTGTGGTGGCATCTGCCTGAGCATGTGCAGCAGATGAAAACACGAGAGCAGCCGCGAGCGCCGTGCTCGCAGCAAGTACTTGCCGCGTCATCGAAAATTCCCTCCGAGATCGCCCGTCTGTCACGAGCTTGGCGCCTCAAAAGCAAAACCGTGCGATTGTGTCAAAACATTTCTGACATCGATGTCGGTTTTGCAGTCGCTGCGTCAGGCGCGAACTCTGCCGGGCGCGCATCGAGACTGCCCTGACCAAGGCCAGCGTGTTCGCAAGGCAGGAAGCGCCGCCAGCTTCGAGGACGGCGTCAGCAGCTCGGCCCGCCTCGCGGCGAACGTCAGCGCGAGGCCGTTATCGGGGATCGCGCTCGGCGACGTTGGACCATGCGTTCATGATGGCGCCGCGCAACTGGCGGCCGCGTTCCATCGAGGCGCTTCGTAGCCGCTCGCCGGCAGCGGCGAAATCCATCGGGTAGCTCGACGATCGCTCCAGCCCCTCGACCTGCATCACCCACAATTGACGGAAGGCGCCGCCCTTTTGCCGGAGCAGTTGCTGGGGCGGCCCGTCCTCCACGATGCGCCCGCGATCCACCACGATCACCCGATCGAACCCGACGATCGTCGACAGGCGATGCGCGACAGCAATGACGGTGCGGTTGCGGATCAGCGCGTCGAGCCCGTTCTGCACCTCGAGTTCGCTTTCGGAATCGAGCGCGCTCGTCGCCTCGTCGAGCAGCACGACGCGCGCATTCTTCAGGAACGCGCGGGCGATGCCGATGCGCTGGCGCTGGCCGCCGGACAGGTTGGCGCCGCGCTCGCCGACGATGCTGTCGTACCCGTGCGCGAGGCGACGGATGAACTCGTCGCACCCGGCCGCCTCGGCGGCGCGGTGCACGTCCGCGTCGCTCGCATCGGGACGCGCGAAACGGATGTTATCCATCACGGATCGGTGGAACAGCAGCACCTCCTGCGGCACCACCGCGATCGTGTCGCGCAGTGATTCCTGGGTGACCTGGTCGATGCGCTGCCCGTCGATCGCGATATGGCCGATCTGCGGATCGTGGAACCGCTGGATCAACTGGAGCAGCGAGGATTTCCCCGCCCCGGACGAACCGACGATCCCGACCTTCTGGCCGGCCGGGATCGTCAGCGTCAGATCGTGGATCACCGGCTCGTGGGGGTCATACCCGAAGGTGACGTTGGCGAGCTCGACGGTGCCCTCGCCGACCCGCAGCCGTGCCGCATCGGGCGCGTCGTTCAAGGTCTGTGGCACCCCGATGATATCGAGCGTCTCGCGAAGGTAGCTGAACTGCTGGCTGGTATCGATCAGCGCCATGGCGAGATCGCGCGAACCGTGCAGGATGCGGAACGTCATCGTGCTGATGATGACGACGTCCCCGGTCGAGATCGCGCCCGTCGACCAGCGGCCGATCGCCCAGATCAGCGTACCCCCGACGAGGATCGCGAGCGCGATGTCGTGCAGGCCGCGCATCCGTTCGACGAAGAACCAGCCACGACGCTGCGCACTGGCTTCCTCGTCGAGGAAACCTTCCAGTCGTTCGAGTTCGCGGTCGCGTGCGGCAAAGGCCTTCACCACCCAGATGTTGCCGATCAGGTCGATCAGCTCGCCGCCGACGGTGCCGGCATGTTCGGCGAAGGCCTTGTGGTGGACGTGTCCGCGCAGGCCGAGCAGGATCAGCGTTGCCGTGACGGCGATGAACACGGCACCGAGGATCGCCGCCATCGCCACGTCGATCGTCACGAAAATCAGCATCGCCCCGACGAAGGTGATCAGCGGCGGGGTGACTTCCTGCAACAGGCGATGCGCGATCGCGCCGAAGATTCCCGCCAGTCCCGAGATGCGATGCCCCAGCGAGCCAGCGCGCTGGTTCTGGAAGAACGGCATCTGATGGCCGGTGAGATACTCCACCATGTCGAGCCTGATACCGACCCCGGACGAGACAGTGGCATGTCCGAGTGTCAGCGCCGCCATGCGCTGCAACAGACTTTCCAGCATCACCAGGCACAGGAAGACGGCCAGGGCAGCATATACCGTACCGCGCGCGCGGACGCCGCCGGTCATCGCGTCGATGAGGAGCTTCATGGCATATTGCACGCCGATCGAACTCAGCGATGCGCCGGCAACGAGAAGCCCCAATACGAGGAAGATCCACGGCCGCGCGGCAACGTAGTGGATGATGAAGCGCGTGGGGCTACGCAGAAAAGGCAAAGGCGTGGGCTCCGTCCGTGACTGTTCTTGCTGCACTGCAGCGGTAATCAATGCAAACGGCAATTCGTTCCTTTGTCGCGTAAGTCGGCGGGATCTTTACGCGCGATCCCTTTGCCGACTGCGACGTCTCGATCTTCAGCGCGATCATGGGTCGCGGGTAGTGCCGATGATGTCGACGTGGTCAAGGCATGATGCACCGCAACGTGCGCGGATTAGGACAGGCCGCCCGCTGCCGCTCGCCTTGCCTGTGCAGCCGCGTGAATTGAGCCTTATCGGTCGATGCTGACCATCGACGCCTGCGGATAGCGTGCGCCCTGCGCCGCGCCGGGCGGCAGCACCGCGTCGATGCGGGCGAAATCGGCCTCGCTCAGCACCACGTCGAGCGCCTTGAGATTGTCCTCGAGATACGTCCGCCGCTTGGTGCCCGGGATCGGCACGATGTCCTCGCCCTGCGCGAGCACCCAGGCGAGCGCCAGTTGGGCCGGCGTACAGCCCTTGTCCGCCGCCATCGCGCCGATCGCGGCGACGAGATCCAGGTTCTTCTGGAACGCGTCCCCCTGAAAGCGAGGGTGGTTGCGGCGGCTGTCGCCTTCGTCGAGGTCGTCCGGCGTCTTGAACTGACCGGTGAGAAAACCACGCCCCAGCGGGCTGTACGGCACGAAGCCGATGCCGAGCTCACGACAGGTGGGGAGAATCTCGGCCTCTACATCGCGGCTCCACAACGAATATTCGGTCTGGAGTGCGGTGATCGAATGCACGGCGTGGGCGCGGCGGATCGTCGCGGGTGCGGCTTCGGAGAGGCCGAGATACTTGACCTTGCCCGCAGCCACGAGTTCGGCCATCGCCCCCACCGTCTCCTCGATCGCGACGTCGGGATCGACGCGGTGCTGATAATAGAGATCGATGAAGTCCAGGCCGGTGCGCTTCAAACTCGCGTCGCAGGCGGCGCGGACGTATTCAGGACGGCCGTTGACGCCCTTGAAGCTGCCGTCCTCGCCGCGAACGTTACCGAACTTGGTTGCGACGATCACCCAGTCGCGCCGATCGCGGACTACCCGACCGACCAGCTCTTCGTTGGCGCCGACGCCGTACATGTCGGCGGTATCCAGAAACGTCACCCCGAGATCGAGCGCGCGGTTGATGGTCGCCACCGCCTCGGCCTCGTCACGACTGCCGTAGAAGTCGGACATTCCCATGCAGCCGAGACCGAGCGCGGAGACTTCGAGGCCCTGTCGGCCGAGTTTGCGGGTCTGCATCGATCAGTCCTTGTTGGCCGACGTCGCGGCGGAGCGGGATGGGGTGGCGGCCGAACGCCGCTGTCTGGCGGAAGAACTCTGCGGTGCTGGCATGGATCCATCCAGCCGTGGCGAGGCCGCCGGCGCAGTTGGAACGGTGTGCCCGCTGAGACGCTGTAGCGGCACGGGCAATCGTGTCCGAGGAGGTGCCCGATGGCTGAGGATAAGACCGCGACGCTCTACCGCATGATCCTGCCCGATCACACGTGCCCGTTCGGCGTCCGTGCGAAGGAAATGCTGGAGGACGCTGGGTTTCAGGTTGACGACCGCATCCTGCGTTCGCGCGAGGAAGTGGACGCATTCGAGCAAGAGCACGGCGTCGACACCACGCCCCAAGTGTTCATCGACGACGAGCGGATCGGCGGCAGCGACGATCTCGAACGCTATCTCGGGCAGGCATGAGCGTGGACGCGCCTGCCAAGCCGTCCGTCGGCCTCGCGCCACTCACAGCGCTGGCGGCGGTCGGGATCGTCCTCGGCGTCAGCGCCGCGCTCGGTCGCCGCAACGCGCCGGATCGCACGCACCCGCGCATCCGCCGCTGGTACCGGCGCCTCGACAAGCCGGGCTTCACGCCGCCCGATCCCGTCTTCGGGGCCGTGTGGCCGGTGCTGGAAACCGGGCTGGCGGTCGGCGGCTATCGACTGCTGCGGCAGCCATCCGGCCCGACGCGCAATGCGGCGGTCGGGCTGTGGTTGCTGAACACGGCGATGGTGGGCGGCTGGACGCAGTTGTTCTTCAGGGAAAAGCGGCTGGCGGCGAGTGCGATCGCGTCGGGCGCGATGGTCGCGACCAGCGCCGCCTATGTCGCCACTGCCGCGAAGGTGGATAAGCCGGCTGCGGCCGCGGGTGTGCCGTTCGTTGCGTGGCTCGGCTTCGCCACCTTGCTCGCCGAGCGCATCTGGCGCGACAATCCGACCGAGCGGGCGTGAGCCTCTCCGTCTGGTATGACGGCGACTGTCCACTCTGCCGCCGCGAGATCGCGATCATGCGGCGGCTCGACCGGCGCGGGCGGATCGACTTCGTCGATGCGACCGGACCTGCGACCTGCCCGGTCGATCGTGCCGAGCTGCTGGCGCGGTTTCATGCGATGGAGGATGGGCGTCTTCTGTCCGGCGCGGCTGCGTTCGCCGCGATGTGGCGCGCGATTCCGGTGCTGCGACCGATCGGCCTGCTCGCGCGGAACCGGCTGATGCTGAACCTGCTGGAACGCGCATACCTACGGTTCCTGTTGGTCCGCGCCCGCCTGCAACGCTGGTTCGGCAAGCACTAGCGCCCGGATCACACCATCTGTTCGACGCGGATCGGCAGGTGGCGGATGCGACGCCCGGTCGCATGGAAGACGGCGTTCGCGACCGCTGCGTTCACGCCGATGATGCCAATCTCACCGAGGCCCTTCACGCCCTCTGAATTGACGCCGGGGTCCTCGTCCTCGACCATGATCGCGGTCAGCGCGCCGACATCGGCGGCGGTCGGTACGAGATACTCAGCAAGGTCGCGGTTCAGGTACGCGCCCGTTGCCGGGTCGACGGTGGTCGCCTCCAACAAGGCCGCGCTTTGCCCCCAGATCATGCCGCCGAGCAACTGGTTGCGCGCGGTCAGCGGGTTGATGATGCGCCCGGCGGCAAAGGCGCCGACGTGGCGGCGGACGCGCACCTCGCCCGTGTCGGAATGCACGCCAACCTCGATGAAATGCGCGCCAAAGCTCCACGCCAGCTTGTCCTTCGGCGTGCTCATCAGCTCCAGATGACCCTTCTTCAGGTCATCGATCGCCGACGGCTCCGCGCCGGGCGGCGTGAAGGCGACATCGACGGTACGCGCCCTGTCGGATGGTTGTGCCCGAAGCTGCCGGCACGCCTCGGAAAGCGCGTTGACCAAGGTGGTGCTGGTCGATGAGCCACCGGAGATGCCGGCCGCGGGCAGGGCGGTGTCGCCGAGTTCGACGCTCACCTTGGCGAGTGGCACGCCCAGCCGCTCGGACGCGACCATCGCCAGCAAAGTGTAAAGGCCGTTGCCAATCTCGTGATGTGCGGTCTGGACGTGGACCGTGCCGTCCATGGTCTGCGTCACGCGGATGACCGCCGGACCGATCTTGGCAGGTCGGGCGGCGGCGGCACAGCCATGGCCGACGCGCCATGGCCCGTCGCGCGTTTCGCCGGGCCGTGGGGATCGCTTTTCCCATCCGAACGCGGCGGCACCCGCGTCGAAGCAGCGCATCAGCGGACGGGTCGTGAAGGGATGACCGGTTACCGGATCGGTTGCCGTGTCGTTGCGCCGGCGCAGTGCGATCGGGTCGATCCGCATGGCGTGGGCGAGTTCGTCGACCGCGCTTTCCAGCGCGAACAGGTACGGCACCTCGGGTGGCGCTCGCATCGGACCCGGCGTGTTGCGATCCACGCGCGCGACGCGCTCCTCGCTGGCGATGTTGGCGCAGGCATAAAGCGCGGTACTGACATCGGTGCCCTCCATCGCGAAGGCGTCGAAGCGCGATGTCGCCGTGGTTGCGGTATGCGACAGCGCCACGAAGCGGCCCTCAGCATCCGCGCCGAGGCGGATCGCGTGTTGCGTCTCGGTCCGATGGTTGGCGATCGTGAAGTTATCGCGACGGCTCACCGCGATCCGCACCGGCCGCTGCACCCGCCGCGCGGAGATCGCGGCGAGCACGGTGTGCTGCGAAAGCCCGAGCTTGGAGCCGAAATGGCCGCCGATGAAGTGCGCGATCACCCGCACCTTGGCGGGATCGATGCCGAGTTGCGCGGCAAGGCCATTCCTCGCGGCGCCGATGAAGCGGGTGGGTTCGTAGACGGTCAGCATATCGCCGTCCCAGATGCAGGTCGTGTCCGGCAGCTCGATGGGATTATGGTGCTGGATCGGCGTCGTATAAGTGGCATCGGCGCTCGCCGCCGCCGCTGCTATCCCCGCGGCGAAGTCGCCGGCGTTGCGGTCCTGGAACCCTTCGCGAACGTTGGCGAGCGGCTGGGAGACGACCTCGCTCCCGCCGAGCCCGCCGACATGCGGCGCCGCTTCGTAATCGATACGGATCGCCAGCGCCGCCGCCTGCGCCTGTTCGAGCGTTTCGGCGATGACCACCGCCACGATTTGCCCTGCGTAGTGGATTTCCGGCGACGCGAGCGGCCGCAGCGTGCTGTTCGCCCAGCCGCCCGCCATCATGTGATCCACCGGCGCCACGGCGTTGCCGATGTTATGGTAGGTGAGAATGTCGAGCACACCCGCGCCCTGCAGCGCGAGCGACGTATCCATGTGGACAATCCGCCCCCGCGCCATCGGGCTGGTGACGAGCACGCCATAAGCAAGATCGCGCGGGTGGATGTCGCCCGGAAAATCAGCGGCCCCGCACACCTTGGCGGGGCCGTCGATCCGCACCTGCGCCTTGCCGACGATCGCATCGCCGGAATGATCGCGGGATTGCTGTCCGTCCATGATCGTACATCCTCAACATCATACGAGCTTGCGCGCTCCGAGAGGGCTCAAACGTCCTGTGCGCTGTCGCCGCCCGTCACTTCGAAATTGGCGCCGCTGCACATCGCCGATGCGTCCGAGGCAAGGGATACCGCCATTGGTGAAACATCCTCTGGCTTAAGCCATGCGACGCGCAGCGGCACGCGCGGCGCGCGGTGGCTCCAGGTCTCCGCCTCGGCCGACTTCATCAGGCCGATGATCGCGTGTTTGGACGCGGAATAGGAAGAGGCGCCAGCGGTGCCATGCTTGCCCTGCATCGGCGAAATCGGGATGATCCGCCCGGACTTCTGCGCGCACAACGTCGGCGCGAACGCACGCACGGTATTGGCGGTGCCGTTCACGTCGTTGTCGATGACGTCGTACCAGTCGGAATCCTCCATCTCGAGCCGATCCTTCCAGCGCTGGATCGCGGCATCGGCGACGACGATGTCGACCCGATCGAGTTCCGTCACCACCCGGTCGTGTGCCGCGCGCAACTGGACGATCTTCCGGATGTCGCCCTTTATCGCGATGCAGCGGCGGCCGAAGCCCTCGATCTGCCGTTTGGTTTCGGCAAGGTCTGCGCGCGTCGCCGGCTTGGCATTGGAAGCGGGTGAGACATAGCCGGCGATGTCGAAGATCGCCACGTCGGCGCCGTTCGCGGCAAGCTCGACCGCAATCGCGCGACCGATGCCGCGTGCCGCGCCGGTCACAAACGCGACCTTGCCGGAAAGCTTCGTATCGCGGCCGGCGGTGATTGGCCCTGCACCTGGCGGGTTCGCGGGCACCTGCGCCTTCGCGACCGCGCTAGCGCCGATCGCGCCGAGCACACCCGCTCCCATCATCACCGTTCTGCGATCGACCGGCTTAGATGAACTTTGTGTCATGAAGTCAGCTCCTTAGCGCCGCCTTCCTCAACATCTCTCGGCGTTGAAAGTTGCCGGCTCGGAAACGGGCCGTGTAGTGATGCGGCAAGTTCGAGGGCGACCGGTGACGAGGGCCGAAGGTGCGCGCTATCGCGGTTGCACTGGTCTTCAGCGAACGATGTCGCAACCTCGCGCTGTCGTCGCCGTCCCGACGCGCGTTCAAGGCTTGTCGAGATTTAGCCGCGCGCCGAACATTGCGGTGAGCGGTTTGCCGTACAAGGGCGCGGTAAAGCCGTCGTTGACGCCGATGTACCGTCGGTCGGACAGGTTCTCGATCTGAACGAAACCCTTTCAACCATGCCGGACCGGCACGCTGACGGCGAGATCGGCAATGAAGTGCGCGTCCGTCCGATACACTGCATCCGGATCACCGTTGGTTCGCGACAGATTCCAGATGTGGGGGGACAGTTTGAACCCGCAGGGGCCGGTCCAGTCGATGGCGGCGCTCAGGTCAGCGGGAACGCGAGCCCGGCATTGTAAGTAGCACCTCGACTCCGAAGGTCGCGACGCTGTTTGTGCAACACCATCGTGCTACAGCGAACTTTTCAGTTTCCACGTGACTTCAACGTATTAGCATCATTTGGGCAGGTAGATAAAGCGATATTCCGTGCCTACGCTCAGCGCGAAGCTGTGGGATAAACCATTGTTTGTGCAATGGTGTTATGAGGATGGTGCCCGGAAACCTCTAAAGCTGGGCACTGTAAGGATTGGGAAATATGGCTTCCCGTGCCCCGGCCGGCGTCCTCGAATGCCGCACAGGCAACCAATAGCTCTGCCGGAACAGGCGTCTATCGACCCACTCCAGCCGCCCCGAAATCCGCGCCAAATCGGCTGCTCTTGTCGATACCCGCCATCCCCGTTGCATTGAGCAAATTGGCGACGATTCGCCAATGGCGGTCATTCCCGAGCTCAGAGTCTGGTCAGTCCCGTTCCGCGCCATTTGCCGGTATCGTCAGCGACCCGGAACAGCGTAGTCTGGGACGAAGCCGTCATTCCGAACCGGCTCGCTAAACGGCGGTTTCTGACAACAGCCGACGTTCGCGCACTGGACCGTTGAAGATCCGCTGCCGGTGAGCATCGGCCCATCCGCTGTCGGGGAGAATGACCCAAAGCACGAAGCCGCTGCGCGGCAGTGGTGATGGTGGTGAGGTAGCGCAGTAGCGCTGAGGTTTGGTCCTGCGGCAGCGTGGGCAGACGATGGAGTTCCTTCAACGAGAGGAACTCCCCATGGCAACTCTGGCGAACTCGCGCATCGCGGCGTTGTACTATCAAATTGCACAACTCGAGAAGGCTCCTGCCTCGCTATACCGTTCGCGAGCGAGTGCGCGGGCGGCAAGGCGGGACCGTGCCCTATTCTTGCGGCGTTCGAATACCCTTGAGTTTCAGAGGCGCAGGCCGACACGTTGGTTATAGATGGACCCGCTCGCCGGCGTCGCAGCCGCCTTCGCGATCGCGACTTGGTGCTACGGCTTGAACCGCGACACTGGCGGTATCCAGCTCGCCAGGACGCCCAATGCTCGCACAGCCGATTGGGTGCGACGACGCAGGGCAAAATTCCAGTCGCAAGCGGGAGCAAGGGGTTCGCTGTCAGGAAGTTTCTCCTGTTTCACTTCAGCGCTCCGCATCGACCGCACATGGATGTCGCGCTGCGGGAACGGAAGTTCCACGCCGTTTTCAGCGAACAACACCCACAGGCGGTTGAGAATATCGGATCTGACGTTCCCCACTCCCAATTCCGGGTCGCTGATCCACACGAGGATGTCGTGATCAACTGAATTGTCGCCAAAGCCCTTTAACCAGACGGACGGCTTTGGCTCGGGAAGGACGCGCGCAGCAGCGCTCGCCGCTTCGATCATCAGCCGCTGCGACAGCGCAAGGTCGCTAGAATATGCGACACCGACGGGGATGTGCAGGCGCACATCGCGGCTGGAATAAGACCAGTTCTCGACGGGCTCGGTCATCAGCTGTTCGTTCGGGATGAGGAGTTCCTTGCCATCGCGCGTGACCACCGAGACCGCCCGCACGCCGATCTTGTTCACCGCCCCAAACGTGTCGCCGACGACGATGACGTCGCCCGGCTTGACCGATCGGTCCATCAATAGGATGAGGCCCGCGATCAGGTTGCCGAACGTCTTCTGAAGGCCGAAGCCGATCGCCAACCCGACCGCTCCAGAAAAGACGGTCAGCGCGGTGAGATCGATGCCGAGCAGGTCAATGCCCAACAGAAACGCGACAGCAATAACGCCGATGCCAGCAAGCTTCTGGACGAGGGCTTTTTGCGAGACGTCGAGCGCGCTCGTGCGGCCGATCATGTGATTGAGCACATGATTCACTGCCTTGGCGACGACATACAGTATCGAGACAACTACGATCGTGTTGATGGCGGCGAGCAGTGAGAATCGATGCGTCCCCACGGTGAACCCGACGGTGTCGAGACTGGTGACAAGGGGCTGCATTCCACCCAGCGTTGCGGCGGTAACCCCGATCAGCGCGATCGCACCCAGGATCAACGCTGGAAGTTTTCCGAAGCCGAAGGCCTTGACGAGATTATATGTCGCGATGCTAACCGTGGCCCCTAGCGCGCAGCCGAGCGCCATCAGCGCGAGCGGCCGAAGCGCAACTGCGTTGCCGACGACCAGGAGCAGAAGTGCCGTAACCAAGCACCAGATCAGGCCGGTAATGAGCTTGGCGTCGATCCCGGCAACGCGGCCTCCCAGCCGGTGAATTTGCCGCGTAAGCGGCGCACTCGCGCGATGCCCGGCAAACCACCCGATCGCGACAGCCCCGGCGACGAGCACGACGGTGACGATCAGCGATTCGATGTCCGGCGATTGCGGTATCGTGAGGCCAAGCTGTGCGAGCCAATCGCGCCAATCCATTCCTATCCCCGTTTTGTCCAGGCCCGGATGCACGATGCCACCGATCTTGCCTCAGCGTGCGGCGCCATCTCGTCACGAAGTCCGGACGCGCAAGGCTCGCGCAAACGTTTGTCTGCGCAGGAACGGACAAGCTGCGGGTCAGGTCCGCTCTGATCTTCGCATAACAGTTTGCCGGTTTCGTTTGCGAACAAATCTGGCAAGGAGCCTCGACGGCGATCGCCGTGCGGTTGAGGCGATCGGAATCTCTATGCGTATAACTCTCTGGGCCGCTGCGGCGACGCTCGTGCTCGCCGGCTGCTCCGCGCCGATCGTGCCGAGAAGGACTCCGGGCACCGCAGTGTCACCGGACGGACGTATAGCTATCCTTTCGAGCGTCAGCCGTGCCGGGCAGCCGATGATCGCGGTGCGGCACAACAGGGTGTCGCTAATCGCACCGTCACCGGTGGGCCTGGAACTGGCCCGCACCCAATTTGGCCCGATGAGGATCACAGGCCGCTCCTACGCTCCCGCAGGCAGGGATGGCTGTTCGCGCGGCACCATGGCGCTGCGTGAACGGGGTGGCGCACGCCGGTCGCTGAAGCTTGAGACCCGCGCCTGCAACAGCGGCGTGGCATTCCGGATCGTCGTACCGGCCCAGCCCGGCTTGACCAAAATCCGACTTGCCAGCGAAACCACAAAATTCGTGATCTCGCGCGACGACGCGTGCCTCGGCGTCAAGCACAAACGGTATTTCAACAGCCACGAGGGCGATTACAAACCGGTGACGATCAAGGCGATCTCGCCGGGCGAACTCTACGACCTGCCGCTCACCTGCGTCACCGGCCGCGCCGGCGAGACTTATGCTTTGACGGAAAGCGCGATCGAAAACTACTCGGCCGCCTATCTGACCGGCACACCCAAACGCGACGGCATCGCGGTTCGCCTCACTCCACGACCGACGAACACTGCACTCGCCGTCGTGTCAGACATACCGGCAAACGGGTTTCGCACGCCATGGCGCGTGGTGATGATCGCGGACCGGCCCGAGCGGATGATCGCTAACCGGCTGGTCGAGACGTTCGCCGAGCCGTCCCGGATCGGAGATGCGCGTTGGGTAGTACCCGGAAAAGCCGCGTGGGGCTGGTGGTCGGGTCTGCTCGCGCCGGAGGTGCCAAACGCGGGTCACAACATGGCGACTTACGAATACTACATCGACTTCGCGGCGCGTCTTCAACTGCCATATTACGTAATTGATCAAGGTTGGGCGCTGGAGCGGCCCGGAAAGGACACGCCCGAAGACGTCCTTCAGTCCGCCCAAGACGTCGATATACCGGCGCTCGTCGAGTATGCGCGAGTACGGCATGTACGGCTCTGGCTCTGGACCGACTGGCGCTCGCTCGACGGGAAGCTGGAGGCTGTCCTGGCCCAGTGGCAGCGCTGGGGCGTTGCCGGCATGAAAGTCGACTTCATCTATCGGCAGGATCAGGATGTTGTCGCTTTCTATCATACCTTGCTTGCGGACGCTGCGCGCCACCGCATGCTGGTGGACATCCATGCAGCGTTCGTTCCGCGCGGCTTGGACAAGACTTACCCAAACTTCCTCACCCAGGAAGGCGCGATGGGGAACGAGTACAATCGCTGGAGCCGCGACGTCACCGCCGGTTACAACGTGCGCGCGGCGTATTCGCGCGCGACGATCGGGCCGATGGACTATACCCCGGGCGGATTTCGCAACGTAACTCCGGCGGCGTTCTCCTGGAAAGTGCCGGCACCGGAAGTGATGACGACCCGTGCGCAGCAGTTGGCGCTATTCGTGGTTTACCCCAGCCCGCTGACGATGCTCGCAGATGCACCCGTCGCCTATCGCAATGGACGGGGCGGCTGGGCTCCCGGCGTCGACTTCCTGCGTGAGGTGCCGACCACCTGGGATGAGACCGTCGGCGCCGGCGGTTCTTTTGGCGAATGGATTGCGGTTGCCCGTCGCCACGGCAGACGCTGGTATGTCGGCATCATCACCGACGAGACGGCGCGGACGGTCTCCATCCCGCTCGGCTTTCTCGGCGCGGGAAAATGGACGCTGCGTGCTTGGCTGGACGGCAAGACCCCGACTGCGCTCGACCGGCGCAACGGGACGATCGATCGTGTCCATAACCTGATCGTACCGATCGCGGCGAGCGGAGGCGCTACGTTGATCTTCGAACAGTGACGGTGTCGAAGCGGAGGAGCGTAAGCCGTCTACCCCTCCGCCGGAGCACCCACAAAAACCGCGATAATACAGATCGTGCCGACAATCCCGAAGCCCAGACGGTGCAGCGTCGTCCCCGCCCGATGTTTGATCGAAACGAGCAGCGCGAGGACGCATTGCATCGCGTAAAACAGTGCAAAAGCACGCGACGACAGCGCGACGACTTCAAAGGGATCGGTCAGCCAGACCACCAGAATCGCCAGCGCGCCCGACACGGTGAAGGCGAGCGGCACGTTGATCTTTCGCCGGGAGACTTCATTTATCAGCCCACCCGAGCCGATCGAGTCCGCAACCGCCGCGCTCAACTGGCTCGATACGGCACCGGCGAGGACGAAGATGCTCAGCGCCGGCGCGATCAGCGTCATCACGTCGAGGATCCCCGCCACGCCCTCCGTCGCCGCTGCACGCGACAGGAACGGGGTCAGCAGCGCGATGAAGGCGAGGTAGATGGCGGCGGCGATCCACTGCGCATGCCGCATCGTCCTGATCCGCAGGCCCGCAGGATAGTCGTGGCCGAGATACCGCGAGGTTTCGAAGCCTTGCACCGTGATGATAAGGCCCAGCAGCATCGGAATGCTGGCCCAGGACAGCCGTACCGGCGGCAACGGTGCCGTTATCCCGTCCCGCGCCCATGCGATCGAAAGCGCAACCAGCAGGCCGGCGATGATGCCGATCTTGATCGACACCGTGCCGTGCGCGACATGCTCGACCCGACGCAACCCGCCTCCTAACGCCAGCAGCATCAACACGCCGATGATGATGGTTACGATGACATTGGCCGCGAGAGGCTGCCAAGCTGGATCAATCGCGACCGGCTTGAGCGAGAACTCGGCAAGCAGCTTGAGATAGTACGCGACCGATACCGCATAGGCGAGCGCCAGCACACCCTGCGTGATCCGCGCCGTCCAGGCGATCGGATCGTTGAAGGGGGCGTTCGCCAGATGGTTCTCGACGTGCGTGATGTTGAATCGGATCACCCAACCCGCAGCATAAGCGATCGCCAGTAGCGCAGCCATCGCCAGCAGAGCCGCACTGCCGAACTCCTTTGCCAGGAGCGGACCGCAAATCAGGAACCCCGATCCGATGATCGACGCGAGCGGGGTAACGGTTGCTCGCCAACTGTCGTTTCGAGCAAAACGGCCGAAGGTTAGTGCGGCCGTCACGATCAACGCGACAACAAGGGCGATGGTGACAATCATGCAGTTCCTCCGAGCCAGGCCTGACTGTCGCGTAGTCGGCGTGGATAGTCGAGTTAAGCCAGCGCTTTCAGAAGGTCTTACCCCCGGTGTAGAACCGCGTCGCGGCTGCCTGCCGTGAGCGCGCCGTCGACCAAATCTCGAAACGCGCGCGCCTGACGCACCAGCACGCCGATGCGTGCCGGTGCCTCGCAACGCAGCGCCCCGTCGCCCAAGAATGCAAGGAAGCGCTTGCTCGCTCAGCGCTTGGCGAAATGGAGCGCTCATGCCGTATCCGGCATCTGCCAGAACGCAGCCGAAGCGCACGCCTGCCGTCCTGACCCTGTTAATCTCTTCGATGGCGATCTCCGGCTTGGTCAGGGCGACCTGTCGGTTGGCAGGGACCTTCGCCTTTGCCATACGCTCCGGATTTGAGGTCCAGTTTTCTGGCAGGAACAAGCGAAGGCCGATCATCACCGGCACCTCGCTCGATGCCAGCGTCACCAAGACCAGCGTCTGACAGTTCGCGTTCTTGCCAAGCGAAGATGCATATTGCGGTGCCACGCCGACAGAGTGACGGCCCTTCTTCGGCATCGCCGTGTCATCGATCACGAGGAACGCGCCCGTGCCACCAACCAGCCGGTCGGCTTCCCCTAGCAGCGCGGCTTGCAGCGAGACGCTGCCCATATCCCCGCCGCTACGAAATGATGAAGCTGATCTAGCCGACTTCGCGGCCTCACGCGGCCATCGGCTGCACGCTCTTGCGGTCGCCGGGACCAATCAGACCGGCGATGTACTGCGGGCACATCTTGCGCCGTGCTGGATGTGACAGCCCCGCCAGAAACGGCTTAAGCCATCGCTCCAGATCAGTCCGCCAGCTCTCGTCCACCACCATCGCCGTAAGTCCGTCAGCCTGCACTGACAAACAGGAATCAACGACGGTTCCAGCTGGTTCCTTCAACCTGCCGATGTAGTGCTCTGGCAACAAGTGCCGATACTCTGGCGTAAACTGTTGAATTTGCCGAGATTTTAGGAAGATGGTGCCCGGAAACCTCTAAAGCTGGGCACTGTAAAGGCTGGAAACTTTCGGTCCCACTGCCGCGTACGGGCAGTGCGAAGGCTGCGTGAGAACGGTGCTCCAGAGCTCGGATACGAGAGCCTGCGCCTGTTGCAGGAGTTGCGCCATGACCTCATTCAGCGCTGCCGGCGCTTCGATCGTCAGGTCGCCGGCTTATCCGAAAAGGTGGTTCGCCAACTTCAACAGGCCGCCGGAACGGAAGCGGGTGAGCAATTCGTCGCCATCGTCCTCGATCTGCTGATGCGGATGGAGACGCCAGGCCATTGCACGTTCCAGGGCCCACCCGAGGCTCCCCTAGGTCGCGTCCAGCCTCTCTGAGATACGTGATGTATTAAGTCTCTTGAGCTTGTGAGGTCGGGTGCTTGGGCCTGGGTATCGGCAAGCAGCGCAGGCATTCGGCTTCGCGAACGGAGACTCGGCGATCGCATCACCGACAAATTTAAACGCTTGTTAACCATGACTTGCGACAACGGCCGCATCATTGTCTTAATCGAGAAACCCATGCCGCAGTGCCCTCCCGTCCTCGCCGCCGTGCTGATCGTCCGCAACGAGGCGCGCTGCATCCGGCGCTGCCTCGACAGCGTCGCGCCGTGGGTCGATCGCATGGTTGTGCTGGACACCGGCTCGACCGACGACACGCCCGCCATCGCCCGCAGCGCGGGTGCGGAGGTGCATCACATGCCGTGGCCGGACAGTTTTGCGGTCGCGCGCAACCATGCGCTTGCGCTGGCCGACGCCGACTGTAACCTCGTGCTGGACGCCGACGAATGGCTCATGAGCGGTGGTGAACAGCTTCGCGCGTGGTGCGCGAGCCCGCCCCGGCTCGGCCGTGCGTGCATTCACAGCGATGCCGATGGAGCATCCGCCACGCGCAACTGGATCACGCGCGTGTTGCCACGCGGCGCGCGCTATCAGGGTCGCGTGCATGAGCAGGTCGCCTCCGATCTGCCGCGCTCGCGGATCGATCTGCATCTCGGCCACGACGGTTATCTTGAAGCGCAAATCACCGGCAAGCGCGGCCGCAACAACGCGTTGCTGATCGAGGACCTCAGCGAACGCCCAAACGATCCATATCTGCTCTACCAGCTCGGCAAGGATGCCGATATGCGCACGGACGGTACAGACGCCTGTAGCCGCTATGCGCAGGCGCTGGCGGTGACATCCGCCGATGCCAACTGGCGGCATGAACTCGTCGTCTGCGCGATACAGGCTCTGGCCGCGGCAGGGCGTTTGCAGGATGCGCTCGACCTCGCCAACGAAGAGTTCGGAAACTGGGCGGATTCGCCGGATTTCTTCTTCGTGCTTGGCGATGTGCTGCTCGAGCAGGCGATTGCCGATCCCCGGCATGCGGTCGGCCAATGGCTGCCGCTAGCGAACGGTGCGTGGGAGCGTTGCCTGGAGATCGGCGAGCGGCCAGAGCTTGAGGGTAGCGTCGTCGGGCGCGGCAGCCACCTTGCCGCGCACAATCTTGATGTCGTGCGCTCACAGCTTGCGATGCTGGTATGAGCGGAGTGGACACTATCTTCGCCAAGGCGAAACGCGCCGAGCGGCTCGGAGATTTGGTGGAGGCACGGCGCCTCCTTGCGGAGGTGCTGGCGCGCTATCCGGGCAACCGCAAGGCGGTCGAAGGGCTGGCTCGCCTCGATCTGCCGGAGAATGACGATGCCTTGCTGCGAGCCGGTGTAGCGACGGTGTCGATCAGCTATGCACGGGGCGACCATGCGCAGGCTGCCCGAGACACCGAGGCGCTGATCGCGCGCTTCCCACAGGTGCCGGCGCTGCACGGCTTGGCCGGCGCGGCGTATCTCGGCCTTGGCGACGCGGCGCGTGCGGAGGCGGCGTTCCGCGCCGCGCTGGCACGGCAACCTGGCGACGCGGTCAACCACACGAATCTCGGCGTTGCGCTGCGTCGACAGGAGCGGTTCGTGGAAGCCGAGGAATGCTACCGCCGCGCTATCGCACTGCGACCCGATCTCATCGATGCGCACTTCAACCTCGCAAACCTTCTCAGTGCGCAAGGCCGCGACGAAGAGGCGATGCCCGCCTATTATACTACGCTGGCGCTGCGGCCCGATCATGCCGACGCGCTCTACAATCTCGGCAACCTGCGTCGTGAGCGACGCGCGTTCGGCGAAGCGGTGGACCTCTATTCGCGGGCACTGGCGGTGCGGCCGGGTCACGCCGATACTCTCACCAATCTCGGCTATGCGCATCTGGAGATGGGTGCACGCGACGCCGCCATCGCGGCCATGCAGCAGGCGGTCGCCTTCATGCCGGACGAGGCGCGGTCGCTCGTCAACCTCGGCACCACCCTTGCACTGACCGGCGCGCTAGAGGATGCCCACGCCACCTTTACCCGCGCACTGGCGCTGCACCCTGACGATACAGCCTTGCGCGCGCGGCTGTTGAGCCTTGACGCGCATTTGTGCGACTGGTCAGCGCGCGACCTATTCGCCGCCCTGCCGATCGAACCAGCGTACGGCATTGAGCCGATCGCGCCATTCACTGCGCTGCCGTTCGAGGACGATCCCGCGCGCAACTTCTCGCGGGCGCGCGTTTTCGCCGCAGCTCTGCCGCACGGCGCGGACACCGCTTTCACGCCACCGATGCCAGGCGCAAAAATCCGGCTTGGGTATTTCTCTGCCGATTTCCACGATCATGCTACCTTTCACCTGCTCGCCGGCCTGTTACGCGAGCATGACCGTACGCGCTTTGAAATCCGTGCCTATAGTTTCGGCGCTGAGACCGATGACGGCGTACGGAAGCACGTATCGACGCACCTCGACGGTTTCCACGATCTTCACGCGCTCACCGACGCTCAGGCGGTGACATTGGTGCGCAGTCACGCGCTCGATATCGCGATCGACCTGAAGGGCCATACCCGTGACGCGCGTCTAGGCCTGTTTGCGACGCGTATGGCAGCGGTGCAGATTGGCTACCTCGGCTACCCCGGCTCGATTGGAGCCGATTTCCTTGATTACATCATCGCCGACGCGACGGTAATCCCGGTCGGCGACGACGCATATTATAGCGAACGCGTCATACGGCTGCCGGGCAGCTACCAGCCGAATGACGACCGCCGCGCGATCGGCCAATGCAGCACGGACCGCACCGCGCTCGGGCTGCCGACCGCAGGCTTCGTATTCTGTTGCTTCAACCAGCACTGGAAGATCGGCCCGCGCGAATGGGCAATCTGGACGCGGCTGCTTAGCGCAGTTGAAGGCAGCGTGCTTTGGCTGATCCGCAGCAACGCCACTGCGGAAGCGAACCTGCGCAAGCACGCGCAGGCGCATGGCGTCGATCCAGAGCGGCTGATCTTCGCCGACAAACTGCCGCATGCCGACCATCTCGCCCGTCACGCCCATGCGGACCTGTTCCTCGATACCTTTGCGGTCAACGCACACACCACCGCCAGCGATGCGTTGTGGGGCGGCCTGCCTGTGCTCACCCTGCTCGGCCGCCAGTTCGCCGCGCGCGTCGCAGCGAGCCTGCTCAACGCGATTGACCTGCACGATCTGATTGCGGAAACGGAGGCGGAGTATGAAGCGATCGCGCTCGACCTCGCCAAGGATCCGGCGAAGCTGACGATGATGAAGGCGCGGCTCGACGCAAACCGCGCCGGCGCGCCGCTGTTCGATACGCCCCGCTACGCGCGTGCGATCGAGGCCGCGTTCGAGACCGCGCACCGCCGCTATCTCGACGGACTGCTCCCAGCGCCAATCACCATAACACAAAATTAAACATGCCCGTTTACCCTTCAGCAAGCATCCGGAACCGGCCAGGAAGGTAACGCCGCCATGATCCCCAAGCGCATCCACGTAATTTGGATCGGCGACGACGCAAAGCGGCCGGACAACTGCATCAATACATGGCGCGCGCTGCACTCTGACTGGGAGTTCCGGCTGTGGGGTAATGAGGATTTCGCCGCCACCGAATGGATTAACCGCGCCCATATGGACGCAATGTGGCAGCGCGAACTCAACGGCGTCGCCGACATGATGCGTTGGGAAATCCTCTACCGCCACGGCGGCGTGTTGGTCGATGCCGACAGCATCTGCATCCGTCCGCTCGACGACTTTCTCCTTGAATGCGCCGCGTTCGCAGCGTGGGAGAATGAAGTCGCGCGTCCCGGGCTGATCGCTGCGGGCTATTTCGGATGCGAAGCCGGGAATCCGTTCGTCGGCCAGATCATCAAGGACATCGCGGCCGAGACGACCGTCGTCGACCGGATGGCGTGGCAGAGCGTCGGTCCGCAGCGCCTGACCGACGCTTATCGCACGCACGGCTATATCCGGCTGCGCATCTATCCGAGCCATTACTTCATCCCGGAGCATTTCACCGGCATCACCTATGACGGACTCGATCCCGTCTACGCGCACCAACTCTGGAGATCGACGCGCGGCGCCTACGACGTAATCCATCAGCAGGCGCTCTCCCCCGCGGCGGCCGCCGTCACGCAGCCGGTCGGCCCGGTGGCGGTGCAAGACCCGGATCTGGAGCATGGTCTGTTCCACCGCGTCTGGCTCGGCAACAAGCCGATGCCGCCGCATTACGAAGCGTATTGGGCCGCATGGCAGCGGCAGTTTCCAGAGGCGCGCTTTATCACCTGGACTGACGCCGACGTGGCGACGCTGACCATTTCGCGCGACAAGATCGAGAAGATCTCGGTTTTCGCAATGCGTGCCGATATTGCACGCTACGAGATCCTCTATCGCTTCGGCGGCATCTACCTCGATTGCGACATTATGCCGTACCAACATTTCGACGTTGCCGAAATGTCTCAAACGCTGACTGTCTGCAATGAGGACGCCTCAACCGAATATTGCTCAGTCGGTTTCCTCGGTGCGCCGAAGTCCCACGCGATCTTCCGCGAATTGCTCGACCATATCATGACGCATGACCTAGATGAGACGCGCGCCAACGTTTCGACCGGGCCATGGCTGTTCGGCGCGTTTCTGAAAAGGCACGCGCACCGCCGGCTCGAATCCGAGGCGTTCTATCCTTATCTCTACAACCAGCCGCTGTCGGCAGTGCGCCGACGCACGCTGGGAAACAGCTTCGGCATCCACATCTGGGGTGGCTCCTGGCTCCCCATGCGGGCGCGCAAGAACAAGGCGATGGATCTGCTCGGCAAGGGTGATTTGCAAGAACCCGCCGCGATTCTTGCCGGTTATGACGATGAATGGTCGCATGATGTCAGCCTGCTGATCGCCGGAATGCGCGAGATCCGCACTAGCAGCGTCGCCACGGCGGCAGTGCTGCATCAAGATATGTCGATCGACGTAAAGGACCGGATCGCGTTCGAATTCGGCAAGGTCGTCTCTTGGCTGCTCGACCGCGATGGCGATCGGATGGTATGGCAGATCGGCGCGGCCGACGGCATGCTGGGCGATCCGCTGCGGCCGGTGCTGATCAACTACGATCCGCCTGCAGTCTTGCTGGAGCCAAATCCTTACATGTTCGCTGCGCTGGAGCGTGGATACCGCAAGAACCGCAACGCGCTGCTGCTCCCCTTCGCGTACGGGACCGATCCGGGCGAACTCATACTAAATGCGATCAACCCGACGAGGGTGGCGGAACTGGACCTGCCGCGGTGGGTGATCGGCCTGTCCTCCATCTACGACGACAAGAATGCGATCGGCGGCAAGACGGTTGATGAGGCGATGAAACTGCAAATTCAGTCATGCATCGACAAAATCGCGGTGTCGGTCGTCACTTATCAGGACGTTTTGGCCAAGACCGGCGGACGCGCGGCAGACATTCTCGTGGTCGATGCCGAGGGCATGGATAAGGCAATCATCCTCGACATTCTCGCACATGGCGCGCTGCCGATGGTCATCCATTTCGAGATACAGTGCCTTGAGGCCGAGGAGCAGAGCGCGCTGCTGGCGGTGTTGGAGGCTGACTATGTGGTGCTTCGCTTTGATAACGATATGACCGCCTACCGCGCCGACGTTATCGAGGATTACGCACAGACGCTGTACATTGAGCATGGCATGCCGACGATCTACAGTACCGGCCTGAGGATGCTTAACGGACTATAACCGGCGCTCGGTTGCGAAGCAAACGAAGACTAAGCGGTGCTGCTCGCTGCGCGCGTTCTTGGTAGCTCGATCGGCACGATCGCGCGCGAGATGCTATGCGCCTTGCTTCAGCGAACGTGATATCGCCGCTTTCGAAAGTCGTGCGGGCGCGGGCGATCCAGGTCAGTTTTGTAAAGTAGCAAGCACGCTTCGGTGCGCTGCAAGTCAGCGCCGCCACGTATCCCCCTTTAGCGGGCACCTGCCAACCGCGCCGCATTAGACGCCTGCGATAGTTCTACGGCTCGTCCGCTGGTTCGCGCGGGCGCGTTCTTGATGATGTTCAGCATCATCGTGCGAGCGCGTGGATACGTGTGGCGATAGTAGAGTTGCTGCCCGCGTGGAACTACGCCCTTGGGCAAATCCCGTAGCAGCTTTCCGTAGCAACCACGGCCCTCAACAATGACGGTTTTCCGGGACTTTCCGGCCGATGATGAGCTATTTTCCCGTAGCAGTTTGCCGTAGCAAACGCTCTCCGGGGATCGTCTTTCCGACAATCCCCGAGCATTTTCAATGCTTTGAGAGAAGCTGGTGCCCGGAAACCTCTCAAGCTGGGCATTGTAAGGACTGGGAAATTTCGCTACCCGTGCCCCGGCCAGCGTCCTCGAAGGCCGCATAGAGCACCGAACGCTCTGCCAGAACGGGCTTCTTTTTTCGACCAGCTCCGGTCTATGCCGTCCGCGCCGGTGGCTGCGCGAGCAGCCCGTCGAGTTCCGCAACGGCAAGGGCGAAGTGACGGTGTCGCGGCCCCGATCACCGGCGGCCGTCGAGGCGTCGATCGCGCAGTTGATCGCCGCGCTCAACCACGCGGTCAACGCGGATCCGGCGCGATCGGACAAGCGGCCGACCTACAAGCCGCTGCCGGCGTCGCAGGTTCAGCGCCGGAGGCGAACGCGGATCGGCGTGGCAGAGCTCGCGGACATGGTCGCTTACGCGGCAGAGCCGGGCAAGCGGCGCGGATCTCTCCACGCCTTCCTTGTCGGGTCGATCTGCACGATCGCGCGGCCGAGCTCGGTCTGCGACATATCAGTCTCGCCGGAGCGGCAGCAATGGTGGCCTGGCGCGCCGAGCCTCGACCTCAATCCGCACGGGCGATCGCAAAATAAAAAATTTCGGCCTGTGGTGCCCGTCCTGCCGCTGCTCGATGAGTGGCTGAAGGCAGAGTACGCGACCTATCAAGCTCTCGCGCCGGAAGATCGCGTCGGGCGAGGCTGGCTGGTCAACTATTACGGCCGAGGTATCCAGGACGTCGATTCCGCGTGGAAGGCGATGCTCGATTCGCTGAAGCTGCCGACAGGCCGTGAGTGGCGGCCGTATGTGCTGCGGCACAGCCTCGCGACGCTGGTGCGTAACCTCGGCGCCGAGAAGTGGGATCTGAAAGGCTACATGGGTCACGACGCCGGCGACGTCACCGAGACGTATGCCGTAGGCGAGTTTCCCAGCGTCGTGCGCGCCCTGAGCGGCATCATTGAAGAGATCGAGCGGCTCCGGCCAGGAGCGTTGCACCGGACTTGCACCGGAGCCGCCGTTTCGTCCCCCGTCGCAGGAGGTCGAAAAATGTCAGGATAAACCAATAACTTGTCGATGGTGCGGGACGCAGTCGGGAGCGAACCTGTCTCGGCAGACTTTTGCCTGTTCTTCCCCAATTTACAGGTGATTCGAACTGAAAACAGGCGCGACGTGCGGCGGTTTAGGCAATAAGCCCATGTACTTGAAGCGTAATTGAGCGCTCGGCCTGTTGTTGAAAACAGGCGAGGATCAGGCGCAATCAGGAACACTGACACGGCGATCAGGGCATTCTGTGCGATGAGGCAATCAGCGCGCCTTGACGAATATGGCTGCAAGTTCCATTTGTCGTCCGTGACCCGTGAAGGCTAACGATCAAGCTCGGCTGCGAGCTTGCGAACATGCCGAGGCGGCCGTGCGAAACCGGGGGCCACTTCAGAAACATCCTTGCGCATAAGCGCAGCTTTTTTGGCTGTTTGCGGCGCGTTATGTCTGGAGTGACATCATGGCTAATTATTCGAGCGAGTCTGCGGGCTTGTTGCGCTCAACGAATAGCGCAGGCGTAAGTCTTCGCGTTGAATATCTTAATCCCTCTCAGTTGAAGCCCCCGCCGCGCGAGCTTCGTCGGCGCACACGTCAACACGTTCAGCGCATCGCGCGTAGCATGAGCGAGTTCGGCTGCCTTGTTCCAATCATTGTAAATGCCAAGCTCGAGATCGTCGCCGGTCAGACCCGCTTGGACGCGGCAAAGCTGCTTGAGCTGACCAGCGTGCCCGTCATCCGGGTAGAACACCTCACTGATGCTCAACTACGTCTGTTCGCGATTGCGGACAATAAGCTGCCTGAAGGGGTGGAGTGGGATAAAGACGCTCTCCGCATTGAACTCAGCGAAATCGAACTTGTCGCTCCCGAGATTGATCTAAGCTCAAGCGGTTTTGCCATCGCCGAAATCGACACGATGTATGGGCGGCATCGCGTGACTGAGCTTAGCGACGACGACAGGCAGGTCGCGCCTGACGGAGCCGAGCCGATTAGCTGTCTTGGCGACCGCTGGCATTTGGGCCGGCACATGCTCGGGTGCGGTGACGCCCGAGATCAGGTGCTGTTGGATAACTTGCTTGGCGGGAGAAAGGTACGTGCGCTTGTTTCTGACCCGCCCTGGAACCTCAAGATCGAAGGGGTAGTGTCCGGAAACGGTAAGAAGAAGCACACCGACTTCATCATGGCCGCGGGCGAAATGACAAAGCCCGCTTTCACCGTGTTCCTGGCGGAGTTCCTAGAGAAGGCCAAGTTGCACCTTGTCGATGGAGCGCTGCTCTACGTCTACATGGATTGGCGTAACTATGACGCGCTGGTTGCGGCGGCCGTCTCGGCGGGCCTTGAGCAGAAGAACATGCTGGTGTGGTGTAAGGACAACGCGGGCATGGGTTCGATGTATCGTTCTCAGCACGAGCTTATCGGCTTCTTCAAGTACGGCTCAGTCCCTCACACAAACAATATCAACCTCGGCCGACATGGTCGCAACCGAGCTAACGTGCTCTTCTACCCAGGTGTGAACAGCTTCGGAAAGGGTAGGGACGCGGCACTGGCAGCCCATCCAACGTGCAAGCCGGTTGGCATGTTGGCGGACCTCCTGCTTGATTGCAGCGATCCCGGTGAGGTGGTGCTGGACCCGTTTGGCGGCTCGGGCTCTACGCTGATCGCGGCAGAAAGAGTGGAACGCGACGCCTGCCTTATTGAGCTTGACCCCAAGTACGTCGATGCGATCGTTCGCCGGTTCGAGAAGATCAGCGGTACGGAAGCGGTTCACGCTGAGAGCGGGCTGACGTTCGCGCAGGTAGAAAGCGAAAGGAGCGTTCTGCGCGACCCGACGGCGGCGCAAGGAGAGGCGAATCGTGGCTGATTCCAACCGTCGCCCGGACGGCACTATGTTGCCGGGGCACAGCGCAAACCGCCGGGGGCGCCCGCCGAAGTCACGCAACATGCTTACCATCTTCAACGACCTACGCGATGAGAAGATAACGCTTAAAGTCGACGGCAAGGCAGTGAAGATGACCCGATTGGAGGCGTGGACCACCAACCTCTGGAACAGGGCGATCGGTTGCGACCTGAAGGCGTCGGCGATCGTCATGGCGATCTTGCGTGCAAGCGGACAGCTCGATCCGACGCCAGGCGACGAGACGCTTGATCCGGACAGCGCGGCTGCGCTGCAGGCCTTGATAGATCGCCTCTCGGGCAACAGCACCCCTATAGAAGGGGGCCGAAATGAGTGACATGCATGCCGCCTTCGCTATGGCTTGCCGGCAGCACCTAAGTGCATTTCTTGATCGTACGTTTCGGGAGGTGTCGCCGGCGGATCGGGTAGAGATTAGCTGGTATCTGCAAGCTGTCGCGTATCATCTGGAACTATGCTCTCGGCGAGAAATCCGGCGGCTGATCATCAACATTCCACCCCGGCACGGAAAGTCGATTTCGGCGTCGGTCGCGTTCGTCGCGTGGATGCTTGGCCATGATCCAACCGAGCGTGTGGTGGCGGTGTCATATGCGGCTGATCTCGCGCTTAAGTTCGCGCGCGACACCAAGCGCGTGATGGAGACGCAATGGTACCAACAAGTGTTCCCGGCCGCCCGTCTGGGCGGCCGGGCGGCAACACATGACTTTGAAACCACGAAGCGAGGTTCGCGCTATACAACCTCGATCGACGGAGCGCTGACCGGCTTAGGTGGCAACGTGTTCGTGATCGACGATCCGAATCCCGCGAGTGACGCGCATTCCGCCGCAGGTCGACAGAAGGTGATCGAATGGTACCAGAACACGCTCGTCTCACGGGCGAACAATGCCCGCCGCTCGGTCATCATCGTGGTTCAGCAGCGCGTGCATGTCGACGACCTGTCGGGTTACCTGCTCGAGAATGAGGCTGGCGACTGGGTGCACCTCAACCTACCCGCCATCGCGACACGGGATGAGCGGATCGCAATTCGGCCTAACTGCTGGCATGAGCGTCGGGTTGGCGATCTGCTCGACCCGGTTCGCGAAGATCACGCGAGTTTAGCGCAGCGCCGTCGCTCGATGACCGGCCAAACCTTCTCGGCGCAGTTTCAGCAGGAGCCGGTACCCGAAGACGGCGAGATCGTGAAATGGGGCTGGTTCAAGCGCTACACGACGGAATTGTCGGCAGGGGCAGCCGACCGCTTCGTGCAAAGCTGGGATACGGCCTCGAAAGCGGGCGAGCTGAATGATTTCTCAGTGTGCACGACCTGGCTGATGAAAGGCCGCGACTATTATCTGATGGATGTGTGGCGCGGCCGAGTGACCTTTCCAGATCTGAAGCGTCAGGTCCACGGTCAAGCCAAACGCTGGGGAATCGATGTGCTCTTAATTGAGGATAAAGGGTCGGGCACGCAGTTGATCGCTCAGCTTCAGGAAGACGACGACGAGCGATTGCCCCGGCCAATCGCAAGAGTTCCAAAAGAAGACAAGATCACGCGTATGGCGGCGCAGACCGCCTGGATCGAACAAGGCCACGTTCATCTTCCACTGGAGGCGTCTTGGTTGGCAACGTTCCAATCGGAAATGCTGCAGTTTCCGAACGCTAAGCACGATGATCAGGTCGATAGTGTCAGTCAATTTCTGCATTGGGCGACAGAGCGTTCCGAGGTCGGCAAGCTATTCGTTATTAAATGACTTGGTTTCGGTGAGATGCGAGTCCCCACAGTATCATTGCTGGCGTGCCGCGCTAAAGGCTAAGCGGCACGCGCGATCAGCCAATCGCTTAGACCCTGCGCTACCACCATTTCCGCCAACTTCGAACCCGTCCAAAGATGTACCGGGCGTGTGGGCGAGGTCGGTTCGGAAAGGCTAAGTCGCGGACTGTGGCACACGAAAAAGAACCGGTTACTCAATGGGCTCGCCTCGAACTCCGCCACGCATGTGTCGAAGACCCGTTGATCGGCCGCTGATTTAACCTGCACGCTGGCGCGCTCGCCGGTGGCGGCCTGCTCCACGATTAGGTCGTTGTTCTTCATAGTGCCGCCGAGCGTCGATACACGTCGCCATCCGGCGCGCGCAAACAGCAGGTCAACGAGAAGCTCAAAATCAGCCCAGTGCAGCTGGCGGACGATCGCTTCGATTGAACCGACCAGGTCAGCGTAATGAGCCTTGGCGAGGGCCACGGCCGGTTCCTCAATCCCGTTAATCCGGCGCACCGCGTACTGCGCTGCTTCAACGGAGCACATGGTCTGTTGATAGCTCGCGACCTTCGTAAGCTTCGTGCTCAGCTCAGTCATCGCGAGCGGCCGACCCAGCAGGTCGGTGTTGCGCCATATCCCTATCGTGCGCCGGTAACGGCTGGCATGCCCCTCAGATTGCTGCCCGCGGAAGATCACCTCCGGTTCAGCAAATGCCCACCACAGATGGTCGCGTGCGAACGTGATCCACAACGTGTCAGCACCGAGCGTATAGAAATCCCGCAGCTCGCGAACGTAGCCCGTCGCCGTTCCTGCGGCGCGCCTTTGCGCGAGGTAGGCGGCGCGAGCACCTTCCCAATCAGCCGCGACAGCAGCCTCGTGCGGATCGTTGCTCGACCCCCACTCCAGCCGGCCATGATCCAACGCAGAAGCCTCCCAGGCACCGCCTGCGCCCAATTTGATGTACCGCACATGGGCCGGGTTAAGAGGTTCGGCGGCGAGGTTCGTCATACGTGGTCCTGTCGACAATGAGTGACGGGACTGACGCTTCAGGTGGCGGCGAAGTCAACGGCAATGTCACTGATCGTCTGTAGATTGATCGGCGACATCGGCGTTCCTGCCGCGGCGTGGACATACGCCATCGCCTTGGAACGAACCTGCGCCGTTTGCGGTCGGCTAAGCAATGGAGCCAGGAGGAGTTTGCCGAGCAAGCCGGCCTGCATCGTACCTACGTTAGCGACCTTGAGCGTGGCGCTCGCAATCCGACGATTACGGTCGTCGAGAAGCTAGCCGTTTCGCTTGGTGTCTCGCCCGGTGATCTGCTCGACGCGGCGCATTCTTAGGGCCGGGCCTGTGGTTTGCGAGCCTGCCGGATAGCTAACGAAAAAATATTACACGCTTTGTGTACTTTTGGCGACGTTGCTTGACCGAGCGAGCCGCTAAAAGCTGAGTAGCGCTTCAGCGGCTTCGATCATTCGACGGGATTGATCAAGCGCCTGCTTCATAGAGCGCGCGGCGGCTACCATGTCGGCGCGCTCCAACAATGATGTCGTTCCGACGTCACAAATGTCCTCGATTGCTATAGCGGCCCTTACCAGCAGCTGCCTGATCAGATCGATAGTTTCCTCGTCCATATGCGCCTCCTGCGGCGACACAGTCGCAAATATCGAGACCAGTCCAGACGCAGCTTTCCTGTCGCGGCACATTCAACTCGACTACGGGCGCAAACGGAGCATTGGTGCTCCTACACAACGCAGCCGAGCAGTCGGTTGTAGCCTCGATCAGTATGACTGGCGGGGCTCTGGGCGGTGGGACCGACGCGATGTCGGTCCCGCTTGCGAGGAACATTTTTTCATGACAAAACTTAGCGATACACAACGTGTGCTGCTGTCGCACGCCGCACAGCGACCGGATGCGAACGTGCTGCCGCTGCCGACATCGATCACGGCGCCACAGCCTGCGCTCGAGAAGTCGATCGGAGCTCTCCTTTCGCGTGGGCTGATCGAGAAGGTTGTTGTTAGTGACGTGAGCCGGGCATGGTCCCAGGACGGAGACCAGCGGTACGGGCTGCGCATCTGCGATGCCGGTCTGGTAGCAATCGGCGTCGCAACAGCACCTGGCGCGGTCGACGAAGTGCAGGCCGAACTGCCGACCGCTAAGAAGTTCAGCAAGGTTGCGGCCGTGCTTGAACTGCTTACGCGGATTGAGGGGGCTACCCTCAATGACCTTGTGGTCGCGACCGGTTGGCTTCCGCCCACGACGCGAGCCGTCCTGACCGGCTTGCGCAAGAAGGGCTATGCGATCGCCAAGACTAAGCGTGATGGGATCACCTGTTACTCGATCTCGGTGCTGGCTTGATTATGGCGGAAACAACCGAGCTGCTGACGGCGCTCCTCGCGCTACCCGCATCGGATCTCCCGGCTGAGTGGCGTCGGGTGTATCGCTTCGAGCCGCCCCGGATTGCCGCCGAACTGTTGCGACGAGGTATAGCGTATCGGTTGCAGGAACAGGCATTCGGCAAAATGGCTGTACCAATTGCGCGTGCCCTGGCCAGCGGCGGCAAAGTTGCGGCCGTGGTCGCGCCTGGTACCCGGTTCGTACGTGAGTGGAACGGCCGCACTATCGATGTTCTGGCGACCGCTGACGGCATGATGTGGGATGACCGCTTGTACCGCTCGCTCTCGGCAATCGCACGTGAAGTGACCGGGGTGGCGTGGTCCGGTCCACGGTTCTTTGGGGTCGGCATCCATGGATGAAAAGAAGGTCGTCCGCTGTGCGGTGTATACCCGCAAGAGTACCGATGAGGGACTTGAGCAGGAGTTCAATAGCCTGGATGCCCAGCGCGAAGCGGGATCAGCCTATATCCTGAGTCAGCGACATGAAGGCTGGATTGAGGTTGCAAACCGCTATGATGATGGCGGCTATTCCGGCGGCAACATGGATCGGCCCGGCCTCAGGCGGCTGCTTGCCGATATTGCCGCCGGCAAAGTCGACACCATCGTCGTGTATAAGGTCGACCGTCTGACGCGCGCATTGACGGATTTCGCCCGCATCGTCGAAGTGCTCGATGCACGCGGAGCATCGTTCGTTTCGGTAACCCAATCGCTGAACAGCACCACCAGCATGGGACGTTTAACACTCAACGTACTGCTGAGCTTCGCGCAATTCGAGCGCGAGGTCACCGGCGAGCGGATCCGAGACAAGATCGCGGCTTCGAAGCGCAAAGGCATGTTCATGGGCGGCCCGGTGCCGATCGGCTACGATGTTAAAGATCGCAAGCTGATTATCAACGAAGAGGAGGCCAGAACGGTCCAGCACATTTTCACACGCTACGCCGAGCTCGGCTCAGGGCGCGAAGCCCTTGAGGAACTTCGCGCCGCGGGATACCGCACGAAACTGCGCCAGGTAGGAGGGCGCGCCGTCGGCGGTATTCCTTTCGAACGCGGCGTGCTGTTCCACCTGCTCGCCAATCCGATCTACATTGGCAAGGTCGTGCATAAGGATGCCGAACATGCCGGCGAGCACGAGCCGATCATCAGCGGTGAGCTGTGGGCCCGCGTGCAGCAGCATATCGCCGATAACCGCGTAAACCGTGGGCGTGCCTATAATAGCCAAAGCACGAGCCTGCTCGCTGGGATCCTGCGCGATGGTCACGGCCGGCGGATGACGCCGAGCCATGCCGTAAAAAATGGGCGGCGCTATCGCTATTACATCACGCATGCCTCGGAGCTACGACCGGACGCGCCACAGGCGTGGCGCATGCCAGCGCAGAGTGTGGAGGCCGCCGTGATCGACCGGCTAGTCGCCTACTTCCGCGACTATCACGGCATAGCGACTCTCGCCGGCGTGGGTAGCGCTGCCGCCACAATCGCTGCGCTGGTTCAGCGCGCAAGCGACGCTGCGCAACGCCTCGGAGATCCAGTAAGAAGGGGGGCGGTTATTGCGAAGCTGGTAACGTCAATCGCGATAGCGCGGGAAGAGATCAGGATTGAGGTCGACCGGATAGCGTTGGCGCGAATGCTGGAAACCAGCAAACCAGAAGACACCGGTTCGCTCCTTCTATCTGCCAGCGCTATGAAAGTCCGTGAGGGCAAGGCTACCAAGCTTGTGCTTGCCGAATCCGGACATGCGGCACCTGAGCGTGATGCGAAGCTTGTCGCCCTGCTCGCCGAAGCGCGCTTAGCCCGCGATCTGGTACTGGCTTCACCAGATCGCTCGATCCGCGAACTCGCCGCAGACCAACGGCGCTGTCGCCACCGCATCGCCAAACTTATAAGGCTGTCGTGGCTTTCGCCTGAGATCGCCACCGCGATTGTCGAGGGGCGACAGCCAAAGCCGATAACGGCAAAAAAGCTCCTGGACATTGATTGGCCGCTCGATTGGAACGCACAGGCGACTTTGATCTTACAGAATGTCTGAAAGGACCCGTCATAACCTGTTTCGCGACTACGTCGCTTGCGCAGGCATCGGAGCCGTCTTCGATTCTACTGCCTTCGGCGGTGATCACGACGATCAAACCGCCCTTTCGGCCGTTGGTGCGGCGTCGAACATGTTCTCCCAAAGACATCGTTCACGTTGTTCCGCCGGACCTTTGGCGGCGGCTTCTCGTTAGACCTGTATACAAACGGCTTTGGAGTAAGACGTATGCAGGGCTTGGATCAGATACTCGGATCGAGTGGAATGGATGTCGGCAGCCTCGCGTCCCGGTTTGGCATCACTCCAGAGCAAGCGAATTCTGCCTTAAGCTCATTACTGCCCGCCGTCGCCGGTGGAATGCAGAAACGCGCTGACGACGGAAGTCTGACGACGGTAGCCGACGCAGGTAGCAATATTGAGGAGCCCGATAGTGCTGCTGGTAACGACATCCTCGGCCACATCTTTGGGAGCAAAGACGTAAGTCGTCAGGTTGCCGACCACGCCGCCGGGCAGAGCGGCGTTTCGAGCACGGTGATGAAGGCGATGCTGCCGATCGTGGCGGCAATGGTAGCTAAGCACTTTGCGCAGAACGGTGGTGCGGCGAACGCAGAAGCGGGTAGTGGCGGACTAGGTGGTCTGCTTGGCTCGATGCTGGGTAGCGGCCAGGCCGGCGGCCTCGGTGAACTCGGAGGCATCCTCGCTGGCAGCAATCCGCTCGACGCGATCCTTAGTGGAAGGCGCTAGGAGATGATCATCCCGCATCCCTGGCAACAAGCCCGAAAGCAATGATATGTTGCGCGAGCAGGGCGTCGCCGGCGGGGCGATACATCCAGAACCCGCCGGTCCCGACCGCCTCGAAGAAGATATAGCCTCGACGCTCGGCGACTTCGCTTAGCGGTTGATGGTAAGGTACGTACCTCCATCACCTTACGAAGGGCACTTCACTCTACACCAAACATGCTTCTCGTGGTTGCATCTGCCCGCCTTCGAAGATCGGCAGGTCAACCGAGAGTTTGAATCTTGAATACTGGAGCTGCCTTGGGACAGGCCCTCGTCCTAAAGGCTCTTGAGGCCGAAGTTTCGCCATTGAAAGGTTCGGGTAAAAGTTGGCGACAAAGTGGGTCTGCGCGGTCGGGGCGCGCAGCCCCACCCCGACTTGGCGTATGTTCGGCGTCGGCGTCGGCGTCGGCGTCGGCGTTGGCGTACGACGTCGGCCGACAGGCTAACCGGCACAACCGTTAATGTTTACGGAGGTGCCAAGGGTTAGGAGCTCAGCCGGGAGCGCGCGGGAGCTCTCCGAGCAGAACACCAAGAACGTTGAACAGGCCGCTGTGCTGCGTGCTAAGCCAGGGAACATCTAGCGTCGACGTTACGGCTTTACGCCATAAGATGCCCAAGCGCCTTGCCGATGATGTCGGCAGCTGCTCCCCGGAGCATCTCGAAGTGGCCTGCCGTTATGACTAGCCGCGTTGTTATGCCCTCTGTGTAGCTGCTCCAGTCATATTGTCGTATGCGTCCAGCCGCGGTAGCCTGGTCTGGGTTGGAGGATGAGGCGATGAACATCGCGATATCGGCCCGGCAGCGCATCGGCACACGATAGGCTGCCATCATGGGTTGCGCGCGTGCGGCTTGATCCCTCATCTCATCCAGCGCAAGCTGTGGTAGCGGCTCATTCAGGAAGCGCTCAATATTGTCCAAGTTCTCACTGTCTTCGGCGGAACTGAGGGCGCGTTCGCGGGCCTCAGGGAGGATGCAGTCGATCATGGCGAAGAGGGATACGGTTGCCCCGGCGGCCTCGAGCCGGAGAACGAGCGCGTGCGCGATGATGCCGCCGAGGGAGAAGGCCGCGATGCGATAGGGCCCGTGCGGTTGAACCGCGCGAATTGCAGCTAGATACTGCTCGATAACATCTTCAACCGTCTCCGCCTTCATGTCGCGGTGCCATGGCGCGCGAAGGGTCCAGACGGGCACCGCTCCTGGCAGGCGGTCGGCGATCTCGGCGAACTCAATCCCGAGGCCACCCAAGCCTGGGATGCAAAACAGCGGCATGTCGCGCCGCTGCTCGCGTAACAGCATCAGGGGCGTGTCGGCAGCAGAAGGCGCTTCCGGGGCGCTGATCATCCGGTCCTTTATCACCCGGGAGACGGCGGTCAGCGTCCGGTGCTCGTACAGTACGGTTGCCGGCAGAGGCGGATCGAGCCGAAACTCGCGATTGATGAGGCTGCGCAACTCCACCGCCATAAGTGAGTCCATTCCGAACTCTTCGAGCGCGCGATCCGGGTCAGGCGCTTCCGGAAGGCGCAATACCGAACGGAAAGCGAGTTGGAGCCAGGGCAGCGCCTCCTCGGGCATGCGGTTGGTGGCGTCGATGCCGGTCGTGCTGGCGCGATTTGCGGACACATCCATAAGCGGTGCAACGATGTCGCCGATGATCGGTATCCGCAGCGTCTGCGTATCCTCTGCGATCCGCTGCCAATCCGCGTCGAGGACAACGCTGACTGCTGCATCTTCGCGCAGTACCCGTTCCAGCGCATTGTGCGCCTTGGCCGGCTTGATTGAGCGCAGTCCGGTGGCGGCTAACCGGCCCTGCACCGCCTCGGACGCTTGGCCGGAATTCCACGGGCCCCAGGCTATGCTGATTGCGGGTAGACCTTGCGCGCGTCGCATCCTTGCCAGCGCATCCAGCGCTGCGTTCGCGGCCGCATGACTTGCCTGACCTGGGTTGCACATCGTACCGGCGACCGATGAGTAGAGGATAAAAAAGTCGAGGGGCAGATGCTCGCTCGCATAATGGAGGTTCAGCGCGCCAAGCAGCTTAGGCTCTAACACGGCCGCCATGCGCGACCAGGATTGCGTGCGGATCAAGCCGTCGTCGAGCACCCCGGCGGCGTGAATGATGCCGCGAAGCATGAAGGAACCGCGTGCAATCTCCGCTAGCAATCTATCGACAGCCGCACGATCGGTAACGTCGAGCCGTCGCGCTTCCAGCACGCAGCCGGTGCGGTCCCCGAGTTCAGCAAGGGTGGTCAGAGTGGGCCCATCGGCCTCGCGCCGGCCGCAGAGGATCACCCGTCCGGCACCGTTCTCTGCAAGCCATTTGCCGACCTCCAGGCCGAGGGCGCCAAGGCCGCCCGTCACGAGGTAGGCGGCCTCGGCGCGGAGTGCATGACGACCGATCGTGAACACGATCTTTCCCGTATGCCGCCCGCGAGCCATGTACTTGAAGGCCGCCGGTGCGGCTGTTAGCGGGTAAATGCGCCGGGGTAGGGTGTGTAGGGCGCCTTGCTCGACCAACGCCGAAGTCCGATCGATCAGTGCGCCTATTTCCTCTGGAGTCTCGTGGATCCATTTAGCGAGATCGAGGATGCTGTAACGAACGTCCGGTCGGGCGTCCGCCATCTGTTCGGGCAACCAGATGTTGCGCTTGGAGAGCTCGACGAAGCGACCGTTCGGTGCGAGAGCGGCGAGGCTGGCGTCGATGAAGCCAGGTCCGGTCAGGCTGTTAAGAATTACAGTAACGCCCTTGCCCCCGGTGGCCGCCATTATCTCTTCGCCGAACGCCGTGCTGCGACTATCAAAGACGTGAGTCAGCCCCATGGCGCGCAGCCTCTGTCGTTTTGCTACGCTTGCGGTGGCGAACACCTCGGCACCGCTTGCGAGCGCAATTTGTATCGCAGCCATGCCTACGCCACCTGCGGCTGCGTGGATTAGGATGCTGTCATCCGACCGTAGCTGTGCGAGATCGAAGGCCGCGAGGACCGTACAGGTTGCGCCGGGCAGGGTCGCCGCGCCCACTGCGTCAAGGCCGGCCGGGAGGCGCCGCAAGAGCGTCCCTTCTACGATTCGACGCGTCGCGAAGGCGCCGGGCGGCAGTCCATAGGCAAGATCGCCAGGTGCAAGGTGGCGTACGTTTTGGCCAACCCGCAGGATCCGGCCGCTACCCTCGCCACCAAGCGGCACCTTCGTCTCGAAATGGACCGCAAGCGAGGTCATGACGTCGCGAAAGTTCAATCCAGCCGCATGGATCTCGATCTCGACCTCGCTCGCGCCAAGCTGTCCGCCGGAGGTTGAAACCAGCGCGAGGTCATCAAGCGAGCCGCTCGCCCCTGGGATAAGTTCGACCTCACCATCCGGCCGCTCCAGTCGCTTCACGTTGGCGCGGGGCGTAAGGCGGGGCACCTGGATCTCGCCTTCACGCAGGCGGCATTGGGATTCCGGCATGCCCGCGAGTATTGCCGCCGCCAAGGCGGCGCCACCGCCCGGTTCCCCGTCCACGAGGTGAGGCGAAAGCGCCGGGTATTCGGCCTGCACCGCCCGGCCGAAGCCCCACAGGGCTGCTCCCGGCAAGTTAGCGCCGTACTCTCCTTCCGCCGTCTGGGCATCGGTGGTTACGAACCAGACAGACGTGGGATCGGCTGACGCGGCGAGCGCCTGCGTCAGGGCCAACGCCGAAGCCACGACTCGGCTTGTGCCGCGCTCAATCTCTGTGGCGTTCCGGGCCTCGTACGCCTTCAAGTTTTGGTCCGCGGCGGTTAGGTGGAGGATGCCGGCAATTGGGGATGCGTCGCGCAGCTCTTGCAGGAGGTGCGTCCAAGCGGCGCTATCGTTGCAGGTGATCGTGCGCACGTCCGATGTGGGCTTGGCGCTGTCGGCCACATCGGCAACAATCAGGACGGGGCGACCTTCACCTGCCAACGTCTGGGCAACTTGGCGGGCGAAAGGTCCATCGGCTTCGCTCGCCAGGACCCATAGGCCCTCGTCGGCGGGCGGAGCGGCTGCCGGAGCGGCTGCCGGAGCGGCCCGCTTCCAAGTGACTTCGTAGAGCAGAGAGGCGCTGTCATCCTGCCGCAGCAGGGTGCGCTGGGTGCTGCGTTTTAGGACGAGGCCAACGACGCGGCCGAAGGCGATCCCTTCTCCATCGCGCAGCCACAGATCTACCGTCCCCGTCTCTGCGTTGAGCGATCCGCGTTGAACCGCTTCGCAGATGATCCTTCGTGGTGCGGGTGCCCAGAGGTCCAACGCTTCCCAAGCGAACGGAATGAACGGAGCTTGCGGAGGGCTGTCGCCGAGTAGCGCGGCGGCGCCGACACCGAAGCAAGCGTCAAGCACCGGGGGAAGCAGCGGCGCTGAGCGCTGTGATAGGGAAGTGGGGGTGGCAAACTCGGCCACTGCGCGGCCGGGCGCCGTGGAGAAGCGTTCGAAGCCGCGCCAACTCGGCCCCCACGCGACATCGACATCGTCTAACCACCGGTAGAAGGTAGCCACCTTGAGCGGCGCAAGCCCGACCGTTTCCATCGGCGGAGGTACAACCGGCTCGACGATCCGCTCGGCGCGGCCGCTTGACTGATGTCGCCAAGCGCCATCGCTACCGGTTGCGCGCCCAAAGACCTGGAAGCTGCGCGTGCCATCGCTACCTGGCGCCTGGAACAGCAACTGGAGATCGACGGTGGCCTCCGGCTCATCCAGCACCACGGCGTGCCTGAACTCCATGTCGGCAATGCGGCACGGCAGCCCATAGGCGGCCGCAGCGATGCAGCCGTGCGCCGCTCCCGGGAGCACGACCGACCCAAAGATGACGTGATCCGCCAGCCAGGCGGGCGATTTGGCCGAAATCGTCTGCGTGTAGCTGACCTCCCCGGTACCGAGCGCATGTTCGTAGCCCGCAAAAGGTTGCAACCCACCGTTGCGGGGCTCGGCCGGGCCGTCGGCTTCGTGCCAATGACGTTGCGGGCGGAAGGGGTAGGTTGGCAGGTCAACGCGATGCGGGGAGCGTCGCTCGCCCCGCGCATGATCTAGTCGGCAGCCAGCAGCGTAGAGTTGGGCGAAAGCGTCTGCGAAAGTGTCGCGATCGTTCTGATCGGGGATCAGCGTCGCGACGGCAACAGGGGGCGTCTCGCTAGGCCAGCAGCCGAGTGCGAGCGCGGAGAGCACGCCGCGCGGCCCGACTTCGAGCAGGATGTCGATACCAAGCTCCGCTAACGTCGCGACGCCCTTGGCAAAGCGGACCGGTTGCCGGGCATGCGCCCGCCAATAGCTGGCGGACGGAGCCTCATGCGTGACTTCGCCGGTCAGGCTCGTCACCAGTGGTACGTTCGGCGCAGCAAAGTTGACCGTCGCGCAGGCATGCTCAAAGGCGTCGAGCATCGGCTCGATCACCGCCGAATGCGAAGCGTGATCGATCGCTAGAATTTGGGCGCGTACACCAGCAGCGACGAAGCTGGCGACGACCCGCTCTACCAGGCTAGCAGGGCCACTGATGACGTGATGAAGGCCGTTGTCGGCCGCGAGGCTTACGTGCGGACCCGCCGTTCTGGTATTGACGCAGTCCATTGCCGCCTCGATCGCCGCGAGTTCGGCATAGACCGCCGCCATTGCGCCGCCGGGGGGCAGACTGGACATCAGCGCGCCGCGCCGCGCCACCAGAGCGGCACCGTCCTCCAGCGTCATCATGCCGGCCGCCTGCGCTGCCGCATATTCGCCCAGGCTGTGCCCGAGCACCGCATCCGGCTCGACACCCCAGCTACGCCACACAGCGCTAAGCCCAGCCTCCACCGCATAATGGGCAGGCTGCGCATAACGGGCCGAATGGAGCAGTGAGGCAAGGGGGCTTGCGGCGTCCGCGAACATTACCTCGCGTAGCCCATGTTCCTGCAGGCCGAGACCATCGACGGCGGCGGCACAGCGATCGATCACGTCCGCAAACGCCGGCTCAACCGCATAAAGTGCCGCGCCCATTCCCGCCCATTGGCTGCCTTGGCCGGTGAACAGCATTCCAACGCGGGCTCTGCCGCGCTTCTTGCCCGTCCAAAGGCTAGGATGCGGTAGATCCGCCTTCAGCGCTGCAAGGCCTTCCGCCATGTCCCCTACATTTGCGGCAGATATGGCTGCCCGGTGGCGGAAGTGGCTCCGCCCCACGGCCGCGTCATGGCACAGAGATGGGAGCTGAACGAACGGCTCCACCGCGATCCGATCGGCGTAACGCCCAGCGAGCGCCCGCAGCGCGGCAGGGGTCCGTGCCGAGATCTGCAACACCGCGCAACCCGGCACCGGCCAGCCCGCTGCGATCATCCCTTCGTTGGTTGCCTCCTGCCGCACGACAAAGTCTTCAATCACCAAATGCGCGTTAGTGCCGCTGAAACCAAACGCGCTAACGCCTGCCAGCTTGCGCCCTTCCGGCCAGCGCTGGCCCTTCGCGACGACTTCCACCGGCAATGAAGACCAGTCAATGTGCGGGCTTGGATCGCAGAAGTTCGCCTGCGCCGGGAGCGTTTCGTGGCGGAGCGCCAGTACGACCTTGACCAGACCTGCGATGCCCGCCGCCGCCTCGAGATGGCCGATGCTCGACTTGGCGGATCCGATCAACAGCGGGCGATCTACCGCACGGCCGGTTCCGAACGCTCGTGAAGCGGCCTGCACCTCAATCGGATCGCCTAGCGACGTGCCGGTGCCATGGACCTCGAGATAGGCGATGTCGGCCGGCGCGACCCCCGCCTGGTGGAGCGCCTGCGCAATCAGCCTCTCCTGCGACGGCCCGTTGGGAACGGTCAAACCTCCGCTCGCCCCGTCCGAGTTGACGGCCGAGCCACGGATCACGGCCAGCACCCGATCGCCGTCACGCTCGGCATCTGCCAGCCGCTTAAGAACGACGACACCAACGCCTTCGCCGCGCCCATAGCCATCGGCGGCGGCATCGAAGGTCTTGCATCGCCCATCGGGCGACAGCATGCGCGCGCCGCAGGTGGCGAGCATCCCCTGCACGCCCA
>Ga0265798_10001321_pt1 | contig 38700 bp, 39 predicted proteins | sample P3T30metagenome_FD_192430 | JGI IMG/M metagenome (GOLD analysis project Ga0265798, IMG submission 192430) | Plant litter microbial communities from East Loma Ridge, Irvine, California - P3 T30 | ecosystem: Environmental > Terrestrial > Plant litter > Unclassified | place: USA: California...
ACAATGAGTCGCAAGTGAGGTTCATGCTCGACGCCGGAGTTGCTTTGCTGGTGTTCCTACTCGCCAGGAATGAGAGTCTAAAGAGCTGCATCGCTGTGTTAGCTTACTGGGCTGTCATGTGTGGCGGGCGGCTGGATGCTCTCACGATGGTGCCGGTTTTCGTTCTGGCCTTCAACAACTGCATGGTCGCAGGTAAATGCCTTTCGCGCGCGTACGGTACGTGGGCGCTGGTCCTATCTAGGGTCCCCTGGACGTACACGAACAGCGAACTCGCCAGCTTCGAAACCTTCTTCCGACTCCTGCGCCCTGCGGAAAGGAGAAGGCGCAGGCAACGACGAGGCGCCGACGAGACAGAACATGACTGTAGGGTTTGCTGGTCGTCCCACGGCTTCCCGCTCAGCCTCCCCTGTCGACGAGACCACCTGCTCTGCGCCGAGTGCATCGTCCGTCTCTATTACTCGGGCCAGAACCGATGCCCTTTCTGCCGCCTCCCGCTCTACAGCATGAAGAAAAGACTTGCAGCGGCTTGCGAAATCGCCGTCGCCTGCTTCACTGCAAGCTGCGCTATTGGTCCCATATTTGTTGTACTGGCCTGCTACAAGCAATCGTCCTTGTGGGCGACGGTTGCCATTCTTCTCACAATGATCATCACAGCGCCTATTGTGTTGGACATCTGGCAACTTTGCAAAACCTGTGCGCGACAGATGACGATTACTTGGAAGGATGGCTGGACATGATGATTTGGCGCCATGCAATTCCTGCCGTGCTTTTTGCTTGTTTGTCAGTATATCGGATTTGGAAACTGGACAAGGTAACTTTTGTTGATGGCGTGTTGGCGGGGGAGATGGAGGTTTGGATGGAGCATTCTTTCTTCTGGGATCCGTGATGTGGATGCTGTCTTGATGGAGTATCTAGGCCATCTTTTGCCCCGGTGAAACGGTTCTGTGTTTGCGAGAGACTCGTTCCTTGGACATCCATAGGTGAAGAGAGATACATTGACCAAACATACTACTCTCAGCGGTGCCGTGTAGTCGGGATCGCTTATGATCCTAAGCCACGTCGATATGTTTGCGGCTTGCACAACGTGTGGTATTTGTGTCTCCTCAAGCTTTTGTTTGAAAGGTTCACAGATTGCTAACTTACTCAGATCACTGTGATGTTTGCTTGTCAGTCTTGAGCAATTGAACAGGACCAAGGAAAGATGTTTGCGGTCTACTTGGATTGCAAGTACTGTACGAGAGATACTCAATAGTATAAGAGGTGAGGTTCGTCTCTGTCTGTGACTGTTGTGATACTTCCATCTTCTCTAATCGTGCCCGGTTGAGTACCTGGAGTGACTTAAACGCAGGTCCCCAACGGCGAGACATTTGTCGCCGCATTGGAAGTCGATCTCGATGGCGAGCCCTGTTGGAGGGAGATTCAGCAGCTTATCAGAACGATTTGAGGTGATGACTACCGGCAAAGACTAATGGGGACGGGGAAGAGAGGTCCGAAGGCGGAGGAGAAGCGTTCGGATGAACGCTTGGACGATTGACCCTTGCACAGGAAGCCGTCGCAAAGTGGACTCGGTCGGACTTTCCAACGCGATTTTTGGAGTCGTCTGCTCAACAATAATACACATCAACAACACCGCGACTACACCTCATCGCCATCATCTCCTCCCTCTGCCATTGCTGATCCTCACTCCTTTAACATCAGCGTTGTAACCTCACACACTCACACATCATGTCGCCCTCTATATCCTCCGGTCAGAAGGAGTCGACCATGGCTCGCATTCTCGGTGCCGGTATGTACAACCATTGCAACGTTTCCATCTCAATCGCACACGTGCTGACAATCTATTAGGCTCCGCCGGTATTGCTGAGCTTGCCGTCTTCCACCCCGTCGACACCATCGCCAAGCGCCTCATGTCCAACCAGAGCAAGATCAATGGCGCATCCCAGCTCAACCAGGTCATCTTCAAAGACGCCGCCAGCAAGCCTGCCGTCAGCCGCTTCTTCACCCTCTTTCCCGGTCTCGGCTACGCCGCCGCCTACAAGATCCTCCAGCGTGTCTACAAGTACGGTGGTCAGCCCTTTGTGCGCGACTACCTGACCAAGAACCACGGCGGATCCTTCGACAGGAGCTTCGGCGCTGGCAACGGCAAGGCCATCATGGCTGCCACTGCTGGTAGCATTGTCGGCATTGGTGAGATCGTCCTGCTCCCGCTCGACGTGCTCAAGATCAAGAGGCAGACAAACCCTGAGTCCTTCCGCGGCCGCGGTGTCATGAGGATTGTTGCCGACGAGGGCTTCGGTCTGTACAGAGGTTGGGGCTGGACAGCCGCGCGCAACGCACCTGGTTCGTTCGCGCTCTTCGGTGGTTCCGCTGCGGCCAAGCAATACCTTTACAAGCTCGAGGACTACAACAGCGCCAGCTGGTCCCAGAACTTCGTTGCCTCGATCGCCGGTTCCTCCGCTTCCCTCATTGTCTCTGCACCGCTCGACGTCGTCAAGACCCGCATTCAGAACCGCAACTTCGAGATCAAGGAGACTGGCGCGCGCGTCATCGCCAACATGCTCAAGTACGAGGGCCCGTCCGCCTTCTTCAAGGGCCTGGTCCCCAAGCTTCTCATGACCGGCCCCAAGCTCACCTTCTCCTTCTGGCTCGCCCAGACTCTGATTCCGGCCTTCAACAAGGTCTTGTAAGATATGCAACGACAAGCAAAAGTACAGCAATAGTCACATCATGATACATTGCAGGGAGTTTTTCGGAAGGACATGTTCGGCGGCCATGTCTTCCATTGTATAGTTGACAGCAAGGCGTTTCGGGGCTGAATCTGGGTTTGTGGAAATATAGAATCAACGGGGTCTCACACGACCAGACCCTGGTGCAACGGAGCATTGGAGCTCACGATAGCTCGGCATCAACAAAGCTCTACTCTTTACTCTTCACCACCATCGCGGCGTCTTTCCACGCTTCTCCAGTCGTTTCCTGTCATTCCCGCGGGACTGACTTGCACGTGTCACGCCCCCGCAACATCTTCGCCTCATCTTCGCCAGTGAAAGCTTATGACTTGCGTCGGGATGTGGTCGGCCAACGAAAAAGGTCACGCACGCACAGTTGACAAGCGTATATCGACAGAGTCTGAAAAGCTCACGTGCCAAACTCCAGGCGGTCGGTCTCCTCCACAGGAGAAAATCCCGACTGCCGGCAGTCTAGTCGGTGATCGTCAGCTCTAAACCTATGCGAAGTTCTCCCACGGCTTAGTCAACCGACCAATCATCATTTGGGACTGGACTGTACTCTTCGTGCGGTGTCGAACAGTTCATCTCACGGAAATCATCACCGTGCAGCCATCCAAGCCGCTGACCAGTCCGCGTGCTCTTCAGTAGCCAGCTAGTACTCGGGGAATAGTGCTGGATGCTTAGCCAAGCAGCCCGAGGCAAGCCTTGCAGTGTCGATCTTCTTCTGCAAAAGTAGTCCGACGTACACGATACACTTGTACTACCCGAACGTCAATGACCCGCCGACAGAAATCCGACATGTGGCTGACTGCGGTGCTTCTTGTACCCTGCCGCTTTGAGCCACGCTCGACTACGGCGAGTATGTTAGCAGGATACTGACACGGTGCGAACCTCGTGTCTCCAGCGTTCCCAGCTGACCGCAACGTGGCGCGTGAAGACTGGCAACCACTCACCGAGTCTGTGACACCTGAGATGCCTACAGATCTCTTGTCGCCATCTGGCTGGTGCTGCTGCTCGCGTGCCTACTGGCATGTGCGTAAACCCGCACGAGCGGGCAAGACAGCATGATCTGAATTCCGGTAGAGGTGCCCGGATGTACCGTCATCCACAAGGTGCACGAACGTCTTTTTGCACATCTAGTGCATGTGCGTGTAACTCTGTGTCTTGCGCCGACCCGCCGAGCTTCCGTAACAGGCGAATGCTGTCTTGCGGCAGGGCTGTCTGTCAGCAGCCTGTGGACGAACGACCGCAGGGACAGATTCGCGCACCCCGCATTCCTCTTCACTTCACTTTACTTTCTTGGGCATCTCTCAGCCTCTCCACATTCCCGTGAACGACACGGACTGTCTTGTTGGTGCGAGATGTCTCCAGTCCGTCCCGGGGGTTTGGAGAAGTCCAGATGGGGTCTTGAAACGGCGGTGCGATGCGATGCGATCGTCCGGGGCTCGATTCACGAACGTGTGGCTTGGCTTGTAGATGGAGCCGGGTCGGCAGGCGGTGTGCTTCTCGTCCCGACGTCGTCGTTCGTAAGAATGACGGTTGGCTTCATTGCAGTATCCGACTGACTGCTGGCCTCACGTCCGTCGCTCGGATCGAATCACTCTTCCTTCTCGTTCGCTCGAGGCTCGCTTTTCGTCTTGCTGTCCATGACTAGGCCAGTCACTGCCTGCCATTTTCCTCCATACCTCAGCCACCATCACGTCAACTCTTGACGTCGTTCGGTCGCTCAAGACATGGCTGATGAGACTAGTATACTGGCGTATACACCTACCACAGTATCTTCAGAAGATCGACAAGCCTTGACTTCGCATATGGAACCTTTCTGCTCAAGGCAGACCCCTCTCTCAGTAGCAGGGCTGACCAAAGGTGTGCCTATAACGACTATGCCACTTTCAGGACTTGCACACACCGTTTCCAGTAATTGCGTCAAATGACTGCATTCCTCCACCGGCGGCCATCGCTACTCACTCCTACTCCATTATATCCGCAGGAAGCCAGAGAATTTGCCCTGATATCCTCCTTCTCGCATGCCACGACTAGCCGACTGGCGGTCAACGACGTCGTTGCCGCGGACTCTCGCTCTAATGCGGCTGTTCTCACGGGTTCACTTGGCGATTCATATGACTGCCGGCTGGGCTTGGTCTTGTGCCTCACATGCCCTGTTGTCACGGACGTCATTTTCAATCTCTTGTATTGCTCGGCGCCGGCTTGTGGACTTCAGTGATTGACGGTGGGTATAGGCGGTTATACTTTTTTTGCTATGCGGCTCGTGGGAGGGTCTTGTGTTGACGGTGCAAACACTCGTGCCGATGCTGGCCTGCCCGACTTAGTCTATATCAACCTCACCACGTCCTTGTTCTTACACCTTTCTTTTTTCCTTGTTTCATACCACAACCTACTTTGGACATTGTTCAGCACTACCAATCAAGCATTCTCTCTTATTCTTCCAACAACAACTAACAACTACTACAACATATACTACCAACAACAATACCACTACTCGAGACACACCGCAACGATGCGTCTGTCCACCATCCTCGCGACCCTTGCAGGTTTCGCCATCACTTCTTTCGCGTTGCCTGTCACCAAGCCTCAAAGCCTCGAACGCGACACCACTAGACAACTCCTCAAGCGCAAGATCACCGGCCCAGTCATTGTCACTGACTTCCCTGACCCCTCGATCATTCAGGTCGACGGCACTTGGTACGCCTTCGGAACCCAGTCGCGCTTTGACTACACGAACATCAAGACGCAGCTGGCAACCTCGAACGACTTCGACAACTGGAACCTCCGCGAGAACTACGATGCCCTCCGCAACCTTCCTTCCTGGGTCGACAAGAATGACCCTCGAATTTGGGCTCCTGATGTCTTCCAGAACGACGAGGGAGACTACGTGATGTACTTCTCCGCCGCCTACGCCGCTCAGTCCTGGAAGCACTGCGTCGGCGCCGCCAAGTCCTCTAGCATCGAGGGACCCTACGACTCCGTCTCTGATACGCCTCTCGCCTGCCCGCTAGACCTCGGTGGCGCGATCGACGCCAGCGCCTTCCAGGACGACGACGGCTCACGCTGGATGCTGTACAAGGACGATGGAAACGCAGTCGGCTCCGGCGGCGTGTGCGGCAACTCCAACAATGACACGAAGCAAGCCGACACCTGGATCGTACTTATCCAAATGGGCGGCGATGGCTACACTGTCACTGGCACCCCCAACCGCATCCTCAACCGCGATGCCGCCGATGGTCCCTTGATCGAGGCTCCCGCTCTCACCCGCCAGGACAACGGCCAATACGTTCTCTACTTCAGCAGCCAGTGTTACACCGACGAGAACTACGACACTAGCTACGCAGTGTCGGACAGACTTACCGGTGGCTACCGCAAAGCCGCTCGCCCGGTGCTGGAGTACGGCGTGACCGAGAACACGATCTGGGGCCCCGGTGGTGCGGATGTGGACGACAATAGCACACACATGGCCTTCCATGGATACCGTTCGGCAGACCAGGTTGGCCGAGTCCGCTCTATGTACGTCGCGCGCCCGACCTTCCACGAGGACACCAACACTGTGACCGTCTGAGACGATCCGATGGGTATTCTTTTTGGTCGAGGCTAGGCTTCGACTTTACGACTGACGATCGGGTATTTGCATGGCTGCATGTTTGCATGATAACGACGGATGATGAGTTGGTTTAGCATGGCGTTTGTGTGAGTTTTTGCATCTGGTTCCTATCTGCTGTTTTTCAATCCATTTCTTGATTTCTCTTGATTTTTCTTTCCATGGAGAAGACGTGATTCGCGAGGGTCAAGTAAGTCTTGGATATCAGACCAAGCGATACATACCCTCGCGCAACGTTTACATCCCGATCACAGGCGGCGAGGCGATCGAAGGAAAGGCAGTTTACAGGCCTTTCAGTTCCATCACAATCAACTTTGCATATAGCGATGGACCAATGATGATAAATACAAAACCAAAAACATTTCAGACCCACAGTTATATCAATATAAAGGAGCACGCGCGTGCTCTGTGTGACCTTCACGGATTTTGTGCTCTTCCAGTGAACATCAATCTCAAGTACACGTAGTGCGCTGGTGACTTCGATTGTAGGCTAATGGAAACACTACTGGTGTTTCACAACGCCACGGCTTTTTTAATCCTGCAGGACCCGATGTGGAGAATGATGGGGGAGAGACAGGACAGTAGTACATGCAGGTGCCTACATGTAGGTATACATGTACACGGTACCTATAGATCCTTTAAAATTAGTCAATACAGCCATACAGCCATCGTGACCCACAAGAGCGGAATCAAAACCCATGACGTCCCCCTCCATCACCCTATGGAAAACAGCCACAACAACAAAACCATCGAGCAGAAATTTGAAGAAGGCAAGAGAAATGCTTGGTGAGACAACAGATCGGAAAATCCCACCACGGTTCCAAGGCCGCATTCCATTCTGGACCCTAAAGCAGTGTATGATGATGAAATCCTTTTTAACCAATGTCTCACAACCATTGCCTACCGCTCGGCAATCCACACCGCATTACATCACGTCACCTTCCCACCGTCTCCTTTGTCTTCGGCATCGCCAACACCCCTGACACCGCCCGTCCAAATCTCGTACCCCGTCTCTCCTTCACCACTCCAAGCGCTGAAAACGATTTTCATCGTGCGCTTCCAGCTCGCTACAGCTTTGTCCTCGCCCGACTGGTAGGGGCGGTCTTCGTAAACAGGGGAGCGTAAAAGAGCTATACGGGTTGCTAGCTGATTCGTCCAGGTCAGGCCGAGGGATGGGGTTTTTAGAGTGTCATTTGGATGAGGATTAGGGTCGTCGCCCCAGCCGGTGAAGAAGCGTTGTTGGTGGTCGAGGGCTAACAGATGGGGAGTTGAAAAGTATATTTCTGGTGGGGATAAGGTTGGGGGATTCAAAGCTGGTGTTGTCGTTGATGTGCTCGCTGTGGCGGGTGTCTTCTGACTTTGGGTCTGAGGTTGGCTCAGAGGAGCGGGGCTTTGATATTGCGACTCGAAGCGGTCGGCGACTTGGTTGGCGACTACGATTGCGATGTTGTGGGTGCGTGCTAGGTCGCGGAGATGAGTTCCTAGTTGGGCGACTTGAGCGCTGCGTTTGGCGAGTGAGTGAGAGGGTTTGCCTCCTTTCTCGAATTCGGCGCGGTAGTTGGCGGCGATGCTGTCTATTATTATGAGGCCGACGTTGAAGCGCTGGATTGCGACGGGAACTTGGAAGCGAAGGATGTGCTCCTGGGCTTCGAGGTCGTGGATGTGAGTGCTTTGGATCCGGGCCAAACCAGGTTTTTGGTGGGAGGGCAGATCGGCGAGTTTCGGGTGGGTTTCGAGGATTTGACTCAGTCGGTTTGTTTGCAGTTGGGCTTCGGTTGAGATGTAGAGAGCTGTGTAGGGAGTCCCATCTCGTGAATGAAGCTGAGCAGCCAGCAGTAGCGTCAAGAGAAATTGAGTCTTTCCGGCAGCGCTGGGAGGGCGTTAGTCTTGATGTCAAAAACTCAAAAATCGCCTCGTTTACCAACCTTTCGCCCGTGATTTCTGTCAAATAGCCAGAATGAATGCCGCCGTTCAATGCAATATCTAATTTATCGTCGAGGGTACTAATCATCCATTGGTCCAGCAGCGCGTCGCCACTTCGAAAACCAGTGGTATTGGAATCCAGGCCGCGATCCCCATGGGGCTCCCCAGATGCTGGCAGTGGATCAGACGGATCGGTAGGCGACACAGCATGGCCGCTCAAGGATTGCACGAGGGCGTCGGCCAATTTCTTGACCTCGCTTGCAGGCAGCTGCGCGCGCTTGGCGACATGGAGGGCGTCAAGGGTGAGCAGGTCGGAGCACGAGACCAAGGCCTTTTCCAGCTTTGGCAGGATGTGGGTGAAGGGCCGGGCATCGAAGGACGGCAGGACAGTCAGCAAGTCGCTCATTGGGAGTGGACAGCATCCATCTTTTGCTGTGCGGCGGCGATGAGTCGAGTCAGGTGATGTGTATGTCAGGTGACCAGATGGGTGTTGATCTGATCAGATTAGGGCGTGTAAGTGCGGTAGGTAGTGTAGCACGATCTGATGCCCGTCTCCGTCTCCGCCAGTCCAGTCCAGGCTTGGCTGATGTTGGCGGGTGTGTGCGTGTGTGTGTGTACGAGAAGTCCAAGTTCTTCTTCCATCCTTCCATGACTTCCTTTGCCCCGGACTCCACCAGAGAGCCCAGACAAGAGACAACGTCATGTCATGGCTGACTTGCCATGTTCTGGTTGGCCCTCGACCACGGTCATCACCTCACTCCGTAACCCATGCCCGAGGTCGCGTGTCTACCTTCAGTCGTCTAGCTGTGTCCATAGCACTCGTTCTCCCAATAAACATCCACAATCATCCGCACACGCGCCGCTCACCACTCCGCCCTTTGAGAGAAACGCAAGAAACCGCCCTCCGCAAGCAAAACGCCTTTTGGAGCTACTACTGCACATTATTCGACATCGCAAACTCTGAGCATAGCGAGCATAGCTACCCCTGCCCGGTGCTGCAACAGCCTAGTGCCGTGTCGCTTTCGACATCATCCGCTCGTCCACCACTTCCGGCGTCTCATTTATCCTAATCTCAATCTACCAAATAGGCGTGCTTGTGCCTTTCTAGATCTCTAGACACGACGCAATCGTTTCTCGCCTTTACTCCGGCTTACAATCACTCTCGGTAAGCTCCTAGTTTCTTACAATCATTACCTTGCGGGCGTGGGGTTGATCCTGCACCGGCGGAACGGCTGCGGCAGCCCTTTGAGCCTCACCTTCACATGCCGCTCCGGCTGTCACCACGGCCTCGATTTCCAGCTTGCGGCAAGCCTCACCTCGCCTCTACCTATGCGGGGAGTGCACCTTGTATATCTTCCTTTAAACCTCTATCCACGATCGACTTCCTCCCTTACTCTGATCCCTTCTCGCCTTATCGTCCTCGCGACTCCCCATGCCGAGCCTATACCAGCAAGACTGCCATTACTTCTTTCGCACAGCCTTGCGTGGTCTCTCCGTCACCACGCTTGTTTGCCTGCTTCACAGTTAAATCTGCATACTTACTCCGGTCATGTCTACAGGCCGCCAATTCACTCCACCCAAGCCGCTTGACGGTCAACTCACGCCACGATCGCGACAAGATTCCGTCATCATGGCTTCGGATCAAAAACGATCGATGGCAAACGCCAAGGAAGTAACTCAGGATTTTGACAAGTCCAAGCAAGAACCGCTTGCAGCTTCCAAAGACCAGGCGTCCAAGCCTGGCATCACGTTTGCTGCTCAGGATAGTCTCCCAAAACTACCTATCCCTGACTTGGAGTCAACCGTGAAGAAGTACCTCAAGGCTCTCGACCCTCTCCAAACTGCAAGAGAGCATGCCGACACCGAGCGTGCGGTCACCGAGTTTTTGAGGACAGATGGACCAGGACTGCAAGAAAAGCTGAAAGGCTATGCCGAGGGTCAAAGCAGCTACATTGAACAATTTTGTACGTATCCTCGTTTGGAAGAATGTCTGACTTTTGCTAACTACCATCAGGGTACGATTCTTATCTCAATTTCGACAATCCTGTCGTTCTAAACCTCAACCCATTTTTCCTTCTGGAAGATGACCCGACACCAGCGCGCAACAACCAAGTCACGCGTGCCGCCTCTCTCGTCATATCATCCTTGTCTTTCGCCAGAGCCGTAAGGAAGGAAGAACTCCCACCAGACACTCTTCGGGGACAGCCGCTGTGCATGTACCAGTACTCGCGTCTGTTCGGTACGGCTCGCATTCCCACAGACAACGGATGCCAGATCGGCCAGGATCCCAACAGCAAACATATCGTTGTCTTGTGCAAGGGACAGTTCTACTGGTTTGACGTGTTGGACGACAACAACGATCTGATCATGACAGAGAGAGACGTCAGTGCAAATCTCCAGGCCATCGTCAATGATGCCGAGCAGACCCCGATTCAAAACGCTGCCAAAGGTGCACTTGGTGTGTTGAGCACCGAGAACCGAAAAATTTGGTCGAGTCTGCGCGAGGTATTGGGCAAGGACGAAGGTTCCAACAACAGTGACTGTCTGAACATTGTTGACAGTGCGCTGTTCATCTTGTGTTTGGATTACACCGAACCCGTCGACACGCCTGAACTCTGCATGAACATGCTTTGTGGCACAAGTGAGGTTCAGAAGGGTGTTCAAGTCGGCACTTGCACGAACAGATGGTACGACAAGCTGCAAATCATTGTGTGCAAGAATGGAAGCGCAGGCATCAACTTCGAGCACACTGGTATCGATGGCCACACGGTGTTGCGATTCGCATCAGACGTGTACACAGACACAATCCTTCGATTCGCGCGCAGCATCAACGGCGCAGCACCATCGCTCTGGGCATCTAACTCGCCCGATCCTTCAAAGAGGGATCCGTCGTCGTTCGGCGATGTCAGCACAACACCTCACAAGCTGGAGTGGGACATGATTCCCGAGCTTACCACCGCTTTGAGATTTGCAGAGACTCGTCTTGCAGATCTCATCCACCAGAACGAGTTCGAGACTTTGGACTTTATGGCGTACGGCAAGAATTTCATCACAGCCATGGGCTTCTCTCCGGATGCTTTCGTCCAGATGGCCTTCCAAGCCGCTTACTACGGTCTGTATGGTCGCATGGAGTCAATGTACGAGCCTGCGATGACCAAGGTCTACTACCACGGCCGCACCGAAGCAATCCGACAAGTCACCCACGAGAGCGCCGCCTTCGTACGCAACTTCTGGGGCGAGAATCCACCCGCACAAAAGATCGAGCTCCTCCGCAAAGCCTGCGAAATGCACACGGCCACCACAAAGGAATGCGCCAAAGCCCAAGGTCAAGATCGTCACCTCTACGCTCTGATGTGCCTCTGGCAACGCACCGTCGACGCCGAAGCCGAAACAGACCAAAGCAGCGTCGACGAAAACAGCGTCAACGGCTACTCCTCCCCCTCCCCATCCGAAAACAACGCCCCCACCTCCCCGCGAGGCAGCAGCTCCGTCGTAAGCGACGAAGACGACGGCCTAAAAGTCACAGCCACCACCTCGCGCGCAACCAACAACCCACGCTCCACCATCGCCCTCCCTGCCATCTTCGCCGACGCCGGCTGGGACAAGATCAACAACACCATCCTCAGCACCTCCAACTGCGGCAACCCCTCGCTGCGCCACTTCGGCTTCGGCCCGACTTCAGGCGAGGGCTTCGGCATCGGGTACATCATCAAAGACGGCAGCATCAGCATCTGCGCTTCCAGCAAGCACAGGCAGACCAAGCGCTTCATCGACGCCATGGAGTCCTACTTCCTCGAGATCCGCAAGCTGCTGCGCATGACGCAGCGCCGCGGCACGAGCATCGACAAAGGCGCCAGCCGGGCCCGCGAGGCCGAGGAGAAGTTCGGCAGGTCGAAGAATAGGGGCAAGGCGATTGCTGATACTGGTGCTGGTGGTGGTGGTGGTGGAGGCAGGAGAGAGCAGCAGGATAATGCTGCTGTTAGTAGCGATGATGACGATATGGGTGGTTGTAAGTTTTTTCTCCCCCTTGCCTTTGATGCTGATTCAACTGCTAATGTTATTCCGAAATAGACGGCTTCTTCGACGCAGGCATGCTGATGCAAGCCCTGAAAGCGAAGGAAGGTGGCGAACAGCGACCTAGCGAGAAAGTGGTGCAGAGGAGGGAGGTTGGAAAGAAGTTGAGATTGATGGAGTACTAGATTCGTTTGGCTGTCCTTGGTCCCAGCGATGGCTCTCTCCGAATGTTGTGCTGATCTTGATTCAAATGACGAATATATGAAATGAAAACGGGGCTTCGCGTACAGTGCGAGTTATCATGTACAAGCGCGTCGAACATACATGATGGTCAACCGAGAGTTTGGTTGGGTACCACGATTCCAAGAAATGTGTCATTTGTATTTCCGTGAAGGCTATAGACGTTGAGATGCATACCTAGGTAGGTGACGAACCTTCCATAGCGAGCGGGAATGACATGAAGCTCGACTGAGCGTTTGATTTTCAATCTGATCTGATGGAGGTGGAATAACTCAAGCCCGCGCTGGGTAGTAAACGATATTCGAAAGAACCCAAAAGCCCTGCTCACAAAAAAGGAATCAAATGTCCTTGTCGCCCAAAAACGCCCAGTACGTAATTTCGTTATAAAGTCCGCAACCCCCAAAAAGGAAAACAAGTCAATAGCCGAATGACACATCACCTCAGCTTCCGATCCCACCTCCGTGCTCCCGAACCTCTTTCTTCTCCAACTTGGGTACTTCACGACTGAGAAGCATTCGCAGCTCCGGCGAGATGATTTGCTCCTTCTGTTTTCCAGCAGCGTTCGAACCAGCAGAGTTATCTGCGTTCAATCTATCCCTGCCCGAAGCATTGGTTCCGGCCGATGAAGAGCCAGGTCTTGCGTTGGACGGCGATGGAGGCGGCACTGGGAGGCGCTGCCGAATAGTAGGCTGCTGAGGGAAGTTGCTCTTCTTGTCGATCGCTTCGACCATGCGCTGGAAGCGGCGGAAAAGGGCTTCAGCTCTTGCTAGCGTGGACGGGAGGTCAATGGTGCCGGAGAGTTCGTTGACGTATTTCAACACCTCGTCGAAACCCTTGAGGTGCTCGAGGATGACGTTGCGGTGCTTCTCGAGGATTGCCATCGCGATGAACAGGTGGAAGTTGGCGCTGTAGTAGTCCGTCCAGAGGTTCTCCCACAAGCGCAGGATGTCGAGCCAGTCGAATTCGCGCTTGAACCAGACTAGCAGCATGCGGAAGAAGAAGAAGAAGTTGGTCGAGTCGAGGCGTTGAAGGTGTTCGTAAAGCTTTGGGTCGAGGAGCTGGCATAGGTGGTCGAGGGTGAGGAGTTGGAGACGCATGCCAGACTGGTCGCGCAGGAAATTGCGCTCCATGCGCTCCATGAAGCCGACGAAACCCCAGAATGCAACGGCGTCATCTTGTTCGACTGCGTAGATTGGGGCGAGTAAGTCGGACATGCCTTGCACGTAACCTAGGTCACGGTTGTGCTCGTTGTAGGTCAGAAGCAGGTCTTTCATCTGCTCGAGGTGTACATTGGTACCCGCTTCAGCGAAAGGCGAGTCTGGATCCGGATGAGGAATGTCCTCGCCAGCAAAGAGCGGGATGTGGCGATCAGTGCGGTGCACGTCTTTTTCTACAGAGGAAACAGCCGTATCAGTAAAGGTGTCAGTTGTGGCAGGCCGCCTTGATATGATGAAAGGGATCTACACTTACCGATGCGCATGCGCTGTTCTTTCCACCACTCCTTCTCTTCGAGTGAGCCTCCATCGTCGGCTAGTCTCTCCCACCAGGCGCCCTTCAGCCGGATGTACTCGTCACGGAGGCTGTGCATTTTTGCCTTCCGCTCATCCTCGGAAGAGTCCCACTCGTAAACGCCTAACAAGAATAGCCATGCTTCCTTTCTGACGTCGTCGTCTTTGGAGAGACCGCCGTGGAAGATACGTTCTTTGACCTCGAGCTGCGTCTTCTCGAGCCTGCCGGTACGGACATTGAAGAAACTCTTCCATTCTTCCATAGTGACCGGGTTACGCTTATCTTGTAAGCTCAGCATTTCCGCGTCAAGTACCTCGAATGACCCAAGCTCGGATTCTTCCATCTCCAGGATATCCCTGGCGGTCCAGATGCGTTCACTGCGCTCCTTTTCTGCCTGCTCTGCGATGCTCATAGCCCACCTAGCAAGATACAGGCGAGCAGAGTCGAACTCATCGCCCATGCTCTGCACTTGTGGGCTCTGCATCAGCCGTCGGATTCCTGGCGGCAGATTCTTGTTCTCCTGGACAGATTGTGCAGTCTTGCGGGTGAATGTGGTGACCTGGCTTAGCTTCTCCAGGATCGTCCATCTCGCTTCCTTCAAAGCTTTGCCGAAAGGATCTTCCTTCTTCTTCTGCTTCGACTGGTCATTCTTGTCGTTGCCTTCGAGCATGTTGCGAACATTATCCGTCGTTGGTCGGCGAGTGAGTCCAAACGCTTTCGCGTCGTCTGCAGATGGATCGATCAAGTATAGGCTGGGCTCGTGGGCACTTCTCTCAACATTGGCATGCTTCTTGAACCACTTCATGATCTCGTCTCCACCCCAGTGCATGCCGCCTCCAGATGAACTACCAATATCGAAAGTCTCCCGTTGCAGCCTCTTGCGTGCGTTGATTGTGCTTTGGCACTCGTTGTCGTGGAAGAACAGTGCAGGGAAGCTCTCGCCGGCTCTCGAATTGACGACAATGCTGCCATGCCACCAGCCTGAGCTAGGAGGTCGGAACAAAACGCTGTAGATTTCCGAGAGTGGAACAGAGAAGGGATGTGCTCCAATAGAACCGCCGTGTGTCGTCGTCATTGGAGGCGGAGGTACAAGATCCGGTCTGTGTGGAGGGCTGTCTACCTCAGACATGTCTGCTTTGACGTACTTCTCATTTGCGTCTCCAACGCTAGTCTCCGGTAGCCAGCAGAGTAGTATGTTGTGATTGTTGTCCGACCGAATCTTGTCATTGCTGCTTCCTGCTGAGGCCGGTGGATGTGTTACGGACGACTTCCTTCGCGAGTCTCCCGCAGTCGGCTTCTGCTCTACTAAAGCGATGTAGCCGGCCACATTCTCCTTTGCGGATGCCGAAGGGTGGACGTAGACCTTGCTCTTTGCGTGTAGAAGCTTGACACCCCTGTCGCTTTTGGATCGTCTGATGGCACTGTATCCGCCTTCCTCGTCGTCGCTCACATCGTAGAAACTCGCAGTCGGCGAGTGCGGGCTTGCTGGTTCTTGTTCGCGAGACATGGTCGCGAGAGCCGAGTCGGCCGACTTTGTTGGTATTGTATTCTGGTTCAGGCCAGTCTCATGGGCCCGGACTGTATGTATACAACGAAAGGATTGCAGAGTAGTGTAGAGAGAGAACGGTGGTGCCTGATGGTCCGGAATGCTTGCGCCTGATCTATACCCGCCTGTCTGACGTACATGCGGGGGCGAGTGTGGCGATGAGTGTGGCGCAGGCAAAGCAAAGCAACAGCGAGGCATGTGACTTTTTGCTATTCACTTACCTCTGCTTCCATTGGTACCGACCATCTTCTACCCAAACAATATCAATTGACAAATCGCCCTTCGAAACGAGATGTCACAAGACTATGACAATATGTGGAATAAGCAGAGACAAAACACGTCGAAGGCACGTTCAGATTCCATGACTTTAGGGCAGTGTATATCTCGTCTACGAACACGGCACCTGACCATTGAGGACACGACTGTTTATCTCTTGATCTCTGCTTGCACCGAACAATGCCTCCAACCGTAACAGTCTCCGACCATAGCTCTCGAACCATTTCTGCGAGTGCCCTCGCATCAAAGCTCCGTCCACAACCTCACTATTGGCCTGAAGCTCGCCATTAACCCACTCGACTAACTCTTTGACATACCCAATCTCCTGACCTTGACCTCTCATGCTGTGGAAAGGTCTCCCGGCTCCCTTTTTCTGCAATCTTGCTTTGTACTCACTTCGCATGGCCTCCTCGCTCGGTAACGAGACTCGGCCAGTCAGCACTTCGGCCAGAGCAACAGCCTGGAATTCGAAAAACGAGAACGTGGCAGTATGGAAAGGAATTCCAATGAAGACCAGCGTCGGATCCGGGATATAGAAGATGTCTTTGTGTAAGTTGTGAGTTTGGAGCCCGTCTGTGATCAGCACGCGATCGTCGGCTTCGTCTGAAGACACGTTATCGTTGTGGAACGAGCACAGGAAAGGGAGGGAAGAATGGTAGCCAGTCGCCAGAACCACGCGATGGATGTTGCAGAGTCTGGTACCATCTGTGAGAACCACAGTCCCGGGGATGGCATTTTGTGGTGTTGGCAGACTCTCGCTGGACGTCAGGCGTTCGAACGAGTGGATGCCAGCTACACGAGCGGCGTTGTCTGGTAACAGGTGACTTGGCAGGTCGTAGGGCCCGCCTCGGGACGACTGATATACCGTTTTCGCCACGCCACCAAGCTCCCGCGCCATGTCGGTCGAGCTCACCCCAGCCCCGATAATGAGAACATTCAGATCCTGGAATTTCGCTGCACGCCGATAGAGCTTCGAATGCTGAATACGGTCCGGAAATGTCTCTTTCCACTCTTTCAGTCCAGCGATGTCCGGGATGTTGGTCGCGTGGTAGTGGCCGTTCGCAACAACGACAGCATCGAACAAGAACGACTGGTGCGAATACTGCGGTCCCAAAGGCGTGTCCTCGAGCGTCGACGTCTCCACCCTCCAACTACCATTCCTGCCAACCTCCTTCTCCACGCTCTCAACCCTGGTGTTCAACCTCAAACTCCCATCAATCTGATTCTCCGCCGCGGCACTCTGCACATAGTCTGCGATAACGCTCTGGCTCACAAACTCTTCGGTCCCGTCTTGCCAAGTCTGGCACTGCATCTCCATCTCATGAGTGGAGACATTGTTTCGCAGCCCTGCGTAGCAAGGTCCGGGCGGCGCGAACTCCACAACAGCAGCTTCCCACGCTGAACGTCCATCGTCGACGGGACTTCCACCCTTGCTATCTTTTCGTTTCGTGCTGTCTGGACCCGAAGCCCTCGATCTTTCGTACTCGGGCGAGTCTCCCACCGAAGGTTTAGTAGAGGGATACGCGGCGTCCTTGGAAGTGCGCTCGTCGAAGACCCTGATCCAAAGTCAGCATCGTCTTTTTGTGAAGACTCGAGAGGAAAGCTTTCGCAATATACCAAACTCCTCCAACATGCGAATTGCGTTCGAAGACGGTGATTTGCAAGCCTGCTTTCCTGAGATGGATTGCAGAAGCCACGCCACTGACACCGGCGCCGATGATGCCGACAGTCTTGACTTGTAGGCGTTGACGGTGGGCCATTTCCTCTGCGATTATACGGTATATCGTGCGTAGTAGTGTCGTATCGTCTTAATGTATCGATCAAATAATATGAGCGAGCTCCAAGATCTCAACCCTTGGTGTTTCGTCACCTGAATCCGCGAGTCAACACGAGGCCCCAATCGCAGAACGAACCCAAAAGACACGACGTAGACAAGAAGGCTAGATATCGTCAACAAGTGGCCAGGATGTCTCGAAAAGCTCCCAAGCTCGCGAGTCCCAAAAGTCAAAACTTGAAGATTTGATCGAAACGAAACAGCAAGACGACTAAAGGTCATCATTTGAATCAATCATGGAACACTTACAATATCGCGCAATCAACGATAATGCTTACCTCTACCGGTATGGCGTGCTTTCCCCACCAGATCCTAACATCCTTGCATCAGAACTCAAGGTGGCAGTTTGGCCTACGATTGCATCAAAGCACGCCATACTTCGAGCTGTGCTCGTTATGCTGTCGGATCCGCAGAGCTGGGGGGGAGAGTGTTCCAACGACTTTGACTGCTAATGACCAAGTAAGGAACAAAATGTCCAACAAGTGGATGTTAGGTTTGGACGACCATGCTCGATAGCGGAACGAGAAAATTCCATTCTAGTGGCTGGCTTGGAAACTCAATGGTATGCTTTGACGAACGGAAAATCCGGCGTGTGTAATATGGACAATTCGTTTCTCTCTTTCTCTCACTCTCTCTGAGAAACATTACGCTACGGACAAGATGATGACGAGAACGGAAGAGTATACACAAGATCCAGATGGGAAGGGTAAACAAACAGAACACTCGACATGGTCTTCAGAAGTAGACCACGTTTCATTAGTTGACTTATTGGGAAGTCAGGTGGTCGACAGCCTGTGATTTGAAAGGGTCAGTAAGCTTGCTCGCGCTTGACGGTATACGTTGTTGATGGCGAACGGATGCGCTTACCTTGTTGATGTCGTAGTCGTACTTCTCAAGAGCATCCAGCGCCGCCCCGCGCGTGTAGCCCATTCCCGTCAGGCGTTTGAGGATAGGGTCATCGTGCTCTTCGCCTGGTGTAATAGCCACGCCAGGTGCAGGTGCCGGGGTTGGGAGTGGCTTAGCGGTCGTGGCCGACTGGGGCGAAGTGGGTCGCACACCGTTCGTCTCCCAAGGGTCATTGCTAGAGGCGCCACCAAACGAGGTGTCGATGTTGCCGGTAGCGGAGTTGTCGAGACCGGAGAAAATGGCATCCCAGTCGTGAGGAGCACCTTGCTGAGGGCTAGTGGCTGATGCGGCTCCAGAAGCTGAATCGCTCGGCGCGAAGCCTGAGAAGCCGTTGCTCTCGCTGAGTTGCCTGGGTCCCGGCTGTGAGTCGGCCATTGTGGTCGACATACTGGCGGCAGGCGAGTCAAAGGCGGCGTTGAACTCGGAAGCGTCCCGAGAGTGGTTGCCGAAGCCAAAGTCAGCGTCAGAACCACTCTTATCGGCTTCTTTGGCCTCGGCGAGGTCATCGAAGTCATCAAACTCGTCAAACTCGTCTTTAGAGGCCTGCGGCGCCACAGTCTGTGCTTGCGACGACCCAGCTCCCATGTCAGGGACGCTGCTTACAGGTCTGCTGAAGGCATCGTGGAACTCAGTTCCTGTCGCACTCGCAGGCGTGCCGACGTTAGGGAATAGTGATGTCTGTGGGGTCAGCAAGCTCTTGTCTGCTTCTGATGGCGGCGGTTGTTCGCTGTTTGATGCGGGTTGCAATGTGGGATCTTGTCTCTCGGGGAGCAAGCCGCCGAACTCAGGTGGAAATTGGTTGGAGCCTGAGCGCTGCCCATTACCGCCGTGAGCTTGCTCATCGCTTTGTTCGTAGGTTGGTGGCGATTGTGCATCAGTCGCCGCAGGTGGTACACTGACAGTTGACTCATTCGAGACAAACTCCGGCCTCGTCGATGCAACGTCGGAACCTGAAGCCACGACAGGCGAGGTAGGCTTGTCAGTGTCAGCCGGCACTGCAGCGACAGCGTTCTGCTTGGCTGGCGAAGCAGTGAAGTCGTCACCGAAGCCCTTTGCCGACTCGTCATCGTCGCTATCACTGTCGCTCTCATCTTCAACGTTCAAGTTCTGGATAGGAGGGAACTCGGAGCTGAACCCTCTAGACTGCGGCTTGGTGTTCTCGGCAGGCATCGAAGCGAATGGATCGTTCGATGTGGCGGATCTTTCGGTGTTGTCAAAGCCTGCGAACGCTGAGTCGAAGTCGTCTTTGCCAGTGGTGGGAGCAGTGGATGGTGTTGCATTTGTCGTCGAAGGGCCGGAAACCTCCTGTGCATTGATCTTTGGCTGGGCGTGGTCACTGGGGAACGCGCCTGGTACCGGCTCCGAAGCTGCTGCCGCGGTGTCTTCTAGCCCAGGGAAGCCTCCAGGAATGGTCTCAGTAAGCTCTGCTTGGCTTGTCACATTGGGAGTTCCGATCTCCATGGGAGTGCCTGTGCCTGTGTCACCTCCACGGCTGGCGGGTGGCATGACTTGGGTAGATCCCGCCTCACTTTCTAGACCAGGACTGAGACTGCGCAGTGGCAACTCTGTCGGGGTGAACTGACGACTTTCAGGCAATGGCGGCGGCGCCTCACCGGCATTCGGGATCTCCTTAGATGCATCGCCGAAAGGTGGTGGTGTCACGGACGGAGTCGACCGGCCCTCTGAAGATACGGAATCAGTCACGTTAGGGACAGCTGCAGGCGCCTGACGGGCACCAAAGCTAGTTGCAGGCGGTGTGGCACTGCGACTACCAGGCTGCGCAAAGGAAGGTCCGAAGAGCTGGTCGAATGCACTAGGAGTGGGAGCTCCTGACATGGCTGTAGGCGGGCTTGCAGCGCGTGAAACATCGCCGGAGTTCATCCTAGCAAATGGGTTCGTAGCGCTCAGAGTGCTGAGAGCCGGGCTGGTAACGTCTCTGCTTGCTGTGAAAGGCTCAGCGGGTGGAGGGCTTGCGGCAGCCTCACGACTCGCGGCGGCCTCGCGCTCGAGGTTCGCCTTCTCGCTCTGCAAGCGCTCGAGTTCGCCCTCGTTAGTTGCAACCTGCTTCTTGTTGATACTGACCATACCCTTCTGTTGCCTCGCGTCCATTCTAGCTTTCTCAAGCTCAGGCTTCAGTCTGGCAACCTCAGCATTGAGCTGGCTGATGCGCTGCTTCAAATTGGCATTCTCGGCTTGGTCAGCCTGGAGCGCCTGGAACACGGTCTGGTGCTGAGTGTTCAAGTCCTGGTATGTGCCTTCCAAGAGGGCAAGCTCCTGGTCCATCTTCTTGGTCGACTCGCGGGAAGCGCTCAATTGTTGCTCCAGATCTTTGACGGTCCGCACCTCTTGTTCATATTGTGCTCTGAACTGCTGTAGCCTGATTTCGAGATCCTTCTTCCTCGCGGCCGTGGCGTTCAAGTCGGCCTGAGTAGTAGCCTTTTTAGCCTGAGTCTGTTCCATCTGGTTTCGGAGGTTGCCAATCTGATTGCTCATGTTCGCCAGTTCAGTCGTATCACTGGTGATCTTGCTGCTCTCAACTGCACTTGTTTCGTCTTCGCCAAGAAGGTCGTCCATGCCGGCTGTCGGGGGTGCCCTAAATTGTTGCTGTTGTTGTGGCTGGAAATTGGCGGGTCCTTGAGATGACGTCGCAGAGCCGCCGGTGTTCTGGTGAGCAAGGCTGGCTCCGAATGCGGAGGTCGGCATGAATGGTTTGAAATGAGAGTTGGTCGGTTGCGCTGGCGGCTGGAAACGCTGCGGGCTACTGGGCGATGTGGGCATGCTGGGATTGAACGGATCTCTGCTGACCGATTGCCCCGTGCTCTGAGGTTGTAAGACAGGCTGCTGCGGGGCGCTGATCTCATCTAATCCAAACAGATCGTCGGCCGCAGATTTGGGCAAGTTGGAGGCGTTGTTTGCATTGTCGAATGCCGGCGCAGTGGTTTGTTCCGTCTGTTGCTGCAGGTTCTGCTTCCTCATGGATGGCGGTACCAGGGCTGGTGGCAAGAAGGCTGGAAGAGGAGCGGCATTAGGCATCCTCTGTTGGCGAATAAGATACATTGCAACAGCGAATTCGTCTTTCGTGAGTTGGCCTTCGCTGTTGATGTCCGCAAGATCCCAAACTGAAGCAAGGGTGTCCTCTGGAAGTCCCGAATCGGAGAAGAAACGAACAGCCTGTTCGCCGGTTACGACTCCCTTGTGCTGTGTGTCCACTGTGCTGAAAAACTGGTCGTACTTGGCCTTCTCCTGAGGTGTGATCAGCCATTGAGGGCCAGTAGTCTGAGCAGACATGGGTGGAGGGGTGCCGTATGTGGGAGGCCTCGCGAGCGGACTCTGGGTTCTGGCCGGTCCGACAGAGCCTCCGGAGAACTGCCTAGGAACGCCAGCTGCTCCAGGCGCAGTTCGACTACCTGGAGGGGGAGGTGCGCCACGCCTAGCAGCAGCTTGGTAGAAGCCAGCAGGGAGCGTATTGGGCAAAGCAGTCATGGCGCGTGTCTTCATGCTCGTGAGCAAATGCATCGCGACAATAAACTCAGTTTGATCCAGCGCACCCGACTGCTCCCTGTCTGACAGCATCCAAATACGTCCCAAGACCTCATTCGGCAGCCCCGACTTTTCGAAGATAGCCTTCGCTGTTCCCGCATCCAATCTTCCATTCTGTGCTCCCGACTTCTCGAAGAGCCCCGAGTATTGCTGCACCTTTTGCGGGTCGAGGGGTGGAACGCGAATCGGCGGCTGTCCACTCAATTGAGGTTGCAGCGCTCCTTGTGGTGCTACGCCCTGCGAGGGACTTGCCGGTGTCGGTCCAGCACCGGGGATCTGTATGCCATCGAACTTGGGCAGAGGGCCTGGCTGGAAGGCGAGCTCAGTGGTCGGCTCCCTGCCGGCTTGATAGTGTCCGATGAGTCGCAAGACAATGCAGAATCCGGGCCTCGTGAGTAATCCACGGTTCTCAGTGTCCGCGATCTGCCATATCTCGCCGAGGACCTGTGGGTTCAGGGTGGTGCGCTCGAAGAAGGGTACGGCGCGTTCTCCAGTGATGACGCCTAGCTGATCGGTGTCGGCAAGCGTGAAGAGGTATGCGAACGCGCGTTTCTCGTCGGGGGAGAGGTTCAGGACGGCCGGGTCTGTGATTGAGTTAGCTTGCCTGCACATCCGGTGGTATTTGGGCTGCGACGTACTCGGATCATTGCTTTCGGCCATGTTGATGTCTAGTGCACGCTGGCATCAGGAGGTAGCGCGGCGAAACGAAGGCTGGCAATGCTGACGAGGTCGCTGTACGCGGAACAAAAGCAGCGAGAGGGAGTGTGTATGGATTGATTGTTAGACGGTGGTCAAATGCCTTGCAGTGAACGATTATTGCATGTGCAGGCTGCAGGGTGTGAAGATGCACATCGCAACCTCCCTCAGCGGCCGGGGACCTTGGACGACTTGGCTGGTGGATGGATCGGAGCTTGGACTCCCTGTGACGTCGCAGATCTGGATCGTTTCTTTTCCCTTCAAACTCAATTCGGTTTACCACGTGTGCATGTAAGTGAATTTATCCTTTCCTATGCAAACTGTCATTTTCAACGAGTTCATGGTCGGAATGACTTGGGAGTTTGAGCACAACATTGACAGGTAAGCGACATCTTCGAGACGGAATCGGCGCTTGTCCGAGATGCCGAGGCTGGGCCAATCTCACTCTATTGACGGAAAATCACTGACTGACTGACATTACATTGTACTAAAGAATGAAATACGTGTATCGTAGAAGTCTATCGAATAATTTATCAAGAAGTTTAATAAAAATCCAGTCCAATCCAAGAGGCCCGATCAACACCTTACCCTCAACCGACCACAACCACAACCACTCGCCGGCTATGCTCTAGTACTGCTTGGAGAAGGTAGTGTACTCAAAGTTGTCCATGAGCACAGCAGTCAAGACATTAGGAATCAGGCCGCCAACGGTGTCAAAAGTAACGCGGTCGACATCACAGAAGTTGTCGTTGAGCTCGACCTTGGCCATGTCGGCAGTAAGCTGCAGCAGAGGCGTCTTGAAATCAGCCTTCTGGGAAGCGACTTGCTTGCCGTTGCGGTAACCGGTGACCTGGACGCCGCAAGACAGCGGCAGGCTGGCGAGAGTCTCCTGGGTGGGGAGGACACAGGCGAAGTAGAACGACTTGAAATCGAAGTTGGAGGTGGTGCTGTCATCGTAGTCGGTGCGGAGCTGGAGTTGCTTGTCAGTGGGGTGCAGGTGGAGATGGAAGAAAGAATGTTTTTTAACTTACCTCATGCTGACCCTGGAGGCTTGCTACGACATCGTATGCAAGAGCGTTGGGTCGCGACTGGGTGTTAAGACCGGCGAGGAGAGGGGTGGCGGAAATCACGCCCATGTTGGAGTAGTAAAGGCCCTCGTGGGAACCGAGCGAGTCGAGTCCACGGACGGGTGCGCCATCGATCAGACCAGCAGGGACGTTGTCGAACTGTCGGAGTCAGTATGGTCCCCGGTGTTTAGTTTGACGGGCTGGTCTAACCTTGACAGAATGGTCGACACCGTTGCTACGTCTGTAGACAGTAGGAGCAGCGAAAGCGGTGCCAGCAGCAAGAGCGGCGAGGAAGGTGGTAAAGGTCTGCATGGTGTAGTCGAGTTAGACGAAACGAGTGTGCTGAGAATGAATGAATGAAGTGAAGAATCAATTGTGCTTGAAGAAGCTGTTGGATCGTTTGAGCGTTGGGAATGATGATCTGGTCTGGTTGGAACGGTGCGAAACCCTTTGTCTTATACCTTCTCACTGCCAGTAGCTTGTGGTTATTCATCCTGGACTCATGGTTATCCTAGCCTAGCCTTGAGCAGGGGCAATGGCTAATCGTTCGTGTCTTGGCTTTGGTTATGCTGCATCACGCCTCTGTATCCTCAGCCGCGTGCTAAAAATTGTTGGCCCAATATGTAGCACAGTCTTATACCTGGATTATGTATAAGAGATGCGGCTGATGGGTCTACACAGCTCCGCGAGAACCGAAGTACGTGCTGCGTATTGTATACGGGCATGTTCGCCTATAACGAAGTGTTGCTAATCACTATTGGGGGTTTAGCAAGCTTCCAATAGCATCAACAGAATTACCTTGAAGGCCTCGGACTTAGGTCTTTCGACCTCGGAATTCTTGTCGCACGTCCTTAGTCCAGTCTTGCTAGTCTATACGGAGTTCATACTCCATAGGCTCGGTTGCGCAAAAAGCCGATGCATTGGTAGCTTGTCGACAGCCCTAGGTGCTTGACCCTTGTATGTTGTGTGTAAGCGAAAACGAGAATCAAAAAAGTAGCTGGGATGTATTCCAGCTTGGACTACAGGCCAAGAGAGCATCCCGGTTCAGATGACGGCAAGTTTTGATGGATATCGTAAGGTCGCCGCGGCGCTGCAAGAGACTTCTATGTCGCTTCGAGAGTGTACCAGATGCCACGGTCGCAATGATCGAGATTTGAAACCTTGAATCTGTAAAGTAGATCTTTCTTCAGAAGAAAAACATCCATAAGAGCACGGCGTCTTCCAAAAGTGAAGCCTCGCTGTGTGCTTCAAGTTCCGACACCCAGAGGCGACAGTAAGGAGGTGCTGTCAAACTCGTGCCGGTGGTGGAGACACACGAGGGAGTGGATCCATCGATCGACCGTGCCGCTCCGTTCCGCTCGTCTATTCTTGTCGTTCCTTCGCGAACCGAGGACGAGCTCGCGCGACTCCACAGATATGCCTATACCAGATTGCAGTATGGACTTGTAGTGGATTCTGTCGAGTGGGTTCTAATTCCACAGAGCCCCTTTACTTGACAGTTCGGCAGATGGTCGATCCGATTGGACTGGAATAGTCTAAGCGAGCTTGTAACCAGGTCTACGAAGTACGGTTCTCGGGTCTTTGGTATGTAAGCAACTTCGAAGGATTGTGGTGCTTGTTCCAGTGTGGCGAAGCTGACTATGAATTGTGAGTACGAGTTTTATACGTTCAGGTTTACTCCAGTTCATGTGGGGACCATCTTTTCGTGATGGATTCAAATGTGTGCATTTCATCGACCCTAACCCTGACAACCCACACCTCGAAATGCATTCCATCACATATCTTGAGCCCAGCAACTTCACGGTTCAAATAATGGCTATAAATGATTCAGTTTGCTCTAGAATATACATTTGAGTAGCCCAATGCATTGCCCAATTGACTGAACGTTGTGTTCATCGTTTTTGGATGACATACGGCCTCGATATCTTGACGAGACGTGTGACTCGACAACCGTTCAATTCAAATATCTTCCCACATTAACAATTCGAAGCTGAATGACACCGAGTAGGATGTAACCATGCAAAGACGCAACAGAAAGTCTATGGTAAGCAAGGATATATATGTAACATAACTCCCTTTCGCCAACGCTGAAAACCCACATGCTACATGTACACTCTCTCGCCCACTCCTCAGTTATCAGACGGCACAATGTCTCCGCGCGTCTTCGCATTCGAGTAGTCATCCGCGCCCACATCAGAATGGCGAGCGATCAATCCGGCATGACCCGCATTCTTGAAACCCGCCTCGACTTGCCTCTCGTAGCTGACTTGACGAAGGCGTTCCGACTCTCTGGGGGTGAGATGTAACTGTAGTAGGCACGTTAGTAGTGGAATTCGATCGGTTAGGCAGTCCATTCGGGGTAGGAGAGACTCACGTAAACCTCAACTCCGATGGCGTGGAGTCCTAGTGCTAGCCAGCCAGCCATGCCGAAGGTGATGTTCATCGCAGACATCAACTGCTCGACCGAGCCGCCGAAATCCGCTTTGACGGCCGTGACGGCCTGAAGGTTGTTGGAGTCGATGAAACTTGCGCAGGACGGATAGTTCTCGACAAGTTGTTGCGCGTCTCCGATCACGTCGAAGAGTTTGACGCACTTCTGGACGGACCAGAAGTCGCCAGCGGCGGAAACGATTTGCGCGGAGATGATCATGATGATGCGGAGAGTGATGATGGAGGAAAACTGCGATTAGGGTCAGCGATGTTTCTGTTCGCAAGAGGAGAGGATAGCATACGTAGAACCAAGTCCTCAGCATCCAAGCTCGGTGTTGGTCGATTTGCAGCATCTTGACGTTGTAGATTGCGATTCCAAGGCCCACCGTGGTCAAGATGAACGACGCTCCGATCCATGATTGAGTCGCCAGGGTGCCGCCGAAAGCCTCGCGCGCGATCATGATCGCTCCGATATTGGCGATCACTGCCAACAAGACGACAATGTATCCGTTGATGCGGTGTAAGAGCCTGAGCCTTTGTCGGATCGCTGGAGTGAATTGCAAGACAACAAGGAGGGCGGCCGCTAGTTGTCTGTCAGCATGTCCGACATGAACGAAATTCTGTCTCGCAACTTACGCAAGATAGTGTAAAGGTGGAGCCTGATGCCGATCCTGTAACGGTCGAAGTGTTGGTAGTAGTAGCACTCGCCGGGGGCTGCGTGGTTGGAACCTGCATCGGGCCCGCAGAAGACACCGGAGATGTTCAGGTACATCAGTCTAGCAAGAGTGAAGCCGAATAGTGCTCCAGCAAAGATGAACCCTTTGATGGATTAGTGTTGATCCCATATGACAATCAAGGATGCCACATACATAAGAAGAAATTGTAGCTCTTGGAGAAACCGACGGCATTGTAGACCTTCTCAAACTTAGAAGGAGCATTTGAAGAGCCGGTTGCCGATGTCGCGGCGGCCATGCTGTATTGTCGTTGGAGTCGACGAGTGTGCAGTGAGCTTTCTAAGTAATGTTCGGAGGAGGAGACGGATTGGATTGAGTAGCCACTTTATGATGAAGTTGAACTGGTGTCGAGACTTCCGAGCCTTTTCGTCGAGGAATGACCAGCTATTTGAGCTGGTGGAAGCCAGCAGCATCTTGGACCTTCAGCTGCGATGCACTCCTGGATCATCACCGGTCGAGAAGGCATCGAATAGATGCATCGCAACGTAAGCCAAGTCAAGCATAGAGGTGCTTGTCTGCTGTGGTACGGAATGCGAGGTGCTTGCAGTATCTCGCAAACAAAGCCATTTCGGGCTAGATCAAGGTCGATCCTCGATCTCTCGCAGGTGGCTGAGTGAAGGATCATGTAGCTTTGAAATGTCCGCTATTATCTTCATGGCACGACGATTAACGACACGGGCACGATGATAGGGTACGTGCGTACCGCTTGCGGTCTCTTGCACAGTTGGATTTCACATGGAACTGTCTCGTGTCGTAGTTGTTGGAAAACTTGCAGCAGTATGCCCTCGATGCTTTAGGGCATGTTGTGTGAAGTTAGTTCTTTGATATGATCTGCCATCGTACTTGAGCAAAGCGGTCGGAGTTCTTGGATGTTCACAGGCGCAAGTCGCTGACACATCATCTACATCTGAGATCCATGGAGCCAGTGTTGAAAATGTTCGCCAGTCTTACCAAGCAACTCTGATATTTCGGCGAGCCTGCCAATGTCTGCATTGCTTAGCCGACACAGAATTCTACTGTGGCGCCTGCATCATTAGTAATTATCTGCATTGCTGGCAGTTGCTCGAAAACATGTCTGTTGATGTCTGCGTCTTCTGATACGGCCGAGTTGCTGTGTCTCTTCGAGCCTTTGTTTATTCGTACGGCCGAGTTGTGGACTTTCGATCGGAGTTCGTGGGGAAGATCGAACGCACATTTGGGGGCCACGGCCTACAGTAGGTACCTAAGCTGCCTCCCTGGTGCTCATCAGCGCTGTCGTAGAAAAAAGCACCATGACTTCAGCGAGAATTATCAGAGCCGTCCAATTTCCTCATAAGATTTATGCCATACTGTAGACTTCATATCGTCTCCGTCGTCGTGTTGTCGTAGAAGATGTAGCTGGTGAGGAAGCCAAGCCGGCGGAAAGCAATTTGAGCATGAAGCTTCGCGCCTCCAATCGTGGGCTTCCAAGTCCGACTTCCACACCTTTGCGAACACCAATCATGCACACGTTGAACATTTGCAAGCGACCGTCGCCTGTCAGCACGTGCAAAGGAGTCTTATCATCCAGCTATGCATTCGACATTGACCTCAGCTTCCGAGAAGTTGGCGTCATCGCTCAAGCCCTCTATCGGAAACTTGAGCTCTCGTCGCGCGGCACGCCAGACACGACCAACCACTACGAGCTACTCGCATACGTCCCTAAGAAGTAGCCGCGTTACCGACCATGACAGGCCAGGCGCGCCAGTAAAGTATCACCAACACGCTGAATGCGATCTCGCGATACTCACGAGCACCTAAACCGACGTCAGCCAGCCGTCCCCGACGCGGACCCACCACTTGTCAAAGCAGAAGCACCAATGTACAGACAACCGAACGAGATGGTGAACAAACATGGCGCAATGATCCTGAGTGTACTCGTCTTCTCGCGCAAGTGACTCGGACTTGATGGTCACTTCAGAGACGCCCATCGACTAGAGCTTTCGACTCGACAGACGAGTGCCTGCTGTTGAAAAGCAACCTCGACTGGACGCACAAGGGAAGGATGCATACAGGTGTCAGAGTGGTCAAGACCCGACGCTTCGGGCCATACTGATAGCGACTCCATTCGCCAACTCAAAATCAGGCGGTCAGGCGTTCTGGCGTTCAAGCCCATCCACGCGAGCGCACACAGGACTGCATAGCTTTGCGATTTCGCTCAGTACATCCCTTGCCCAGACTCACAAAATTGAGTCAATTCCTTGGATTGAGGCCAAGGTCTACTCGCCGTCATCACTGCTGCATCCAGGGCAAGAGATCAGGATAAGACGAAGCTGCTTCGTAGCAGTGTGGGCGCGCTGAAAGTCGGACCACCACCGGGTGTCTTTATCTGTACTGCGGGCAGAGATAACACAAGTGTCCTGCTCGGAGTCGCGACCCCCAACATGGTCTGCGTCGATGTTTACTCGCTGGCCATGAAAGTCATATTCGGCGTAGTGTTCTTCAAGTCTGGATTCTGTAGAGACTTGCTCGATGCCCATGGCCTTTGTCAGTCGACTGCCTTGGGCATCCACTACTGAGTCGACTCGACTCGAGTTCCACTCAAAACACGAACGTGTGCTTGTGACAGGGTCATTGTCACTTGTCCAAGTGACGCTGAAGTAAAATTATCTGAAATGTCGCAAGGCTGGGTACAAGATCTTGCGGACCCCGATGTCAGCTCCAAAGGCACTCCCGTCCATCCATGTCGACATGTGGACTGTGATACTCTTGCACATCGATGATAATCAGCATCGTTGAGAAAAGGATTTCCATAATCAAGATTGAATTCATGGGCAGCTTGAGGCTGACCCTACTGATGGCGGTTTGGGATTCTGTAAAATTGGCGCTCTTTGGACTTGTTTGGCTGGATTCCCGGAGCCTTCGGATGTCTGGAGCCCTTGGATACTCGGAACCCGGAGATCTGGAACTTGGAGACTCCAAAATGGATTAAATCCAGCCCTGTCGTGGGCGGGATCGTTTGAATTGCCCATCTGTCACTGGTCGGCCAGAAAGCCTGACATCGTGCTGGGCATGATGGGCGCTCTCGTGGCGGAGAGAAATCCCAGGTCATCCTGCCTGGCCTCTGTCGTCGAGCCTATCATCGAGTATCCATGCTTATATCGATTCGAAATGGCAAACCTGATGCCTCGTTATGCTGGCATGCCGCACTGTGGACTGTGGATATTGTATCGAAAGGACCAACAATGTTGTTTCGATGTACACTGCTCTCCAGCCAGGGGAGCCCTTCCACAGATGGTGGCATGGGTGATCTGCCATACGATGCATTGATCTCTGCAGTGTGCTCAAACATATTGCGGCTCGGTGCTTTGGGTTTCATGTATTCCAAACCTCGACACGTCCGTTGTTTCCATGCTCTTGATGCGGAGACTCTGAAAAGGGTCCGCGTCGGCGCCGAAACTGGGCAACATGCCATCTCGCTCTCGCATGTCGATGTTACAAGATGGGTCAACGCGATAACCTATCATGGCTCAGTCCTGGCGAAAGTTGTCACGCCTGCGGAGCGGCCGAGAATGCCTAGCATCCCGCGCACGAATGTCCGCAGCATGGGATCAGCGCACGTCTTCCAGGCACTGCTGCATGGCGTGCCGGTGTACTCGAAGATGCTCCTGCTGCACAGACCGCTGTCTCTCTTGATGTCTTTCGTCCTTCGACTGTTTGCTGGTGCAATCCGAGAGCAAGGCCAGCGTCTCCTGCAGTTCTTTCATTATTACCTAAGCGCTGGACACTCTTCAGTGTCCCGCGCTGGGTGTATCGAGCCTCCACATCTGCTTGCCCGCTTCCGTATCCGTTGTTCGCTGCTCCCCCAGAGAGGCCGGATGGCACCTTTTGCGCTCCAGTATCGAGACAACCGAGCATCACGGCGCGTTATCGATGTGCGTGCAGTCTCCGTATGTTCAGACTCTTGCTCATGTCCCGAGAGCGTGTGCGTGGGACTGGAACGAGATCTTTGCGATGTAGGGATCCTCTTCGTGGCGCTTGTCTCGTCGTCAAGACGTCAATCGCCCTCACTGCATACCCTGTGCCATCTTGCCATGCTGTTCTCAATCGCTTACATGTTCATGTTCGCTGCCTTCCGGCGCTCGTAGATCGATGTCCGCGGGTGTAATGCTTGCGTGCGCGGTCTGCTCATGGGTCCGCTGGAAGGCAATGCCTGCAAGGGCACAAAGGATGTTAGCTACGCTTTCATGAGTCTAGTGCTATCTCCAAGAGATGTTTGACACCAGTGAAGATATCTATCTGGTGTCTGGCGGCAGTCCATGGGCGATGAAGCGTCACTGGCTTGCGCGTCAGCTGGGTAGAAGGCCTTGCTCGAAGCGATCATGGTGTAATGCGGTCTGTTTGCCCAGTGGGCGCTCTTTGTCTCGACATATTGTGTGTGTCAGATGAGCCTGCTGTCTCTTATGGGTGCTCTGGCGTGATTGAGAGTGTGGGAAGTGGTCTGCTCGTCGCGCTATCATGCATGGGTGCCGGGACACGATGAGGGCACGGCGAAGACCAAGACGATGACAACGACAATCATTACTACCACGACCACATCGAGGACATTCAGTGGGAATACTACCGCATACAAGGCTACATACAAGGCCGCCACGCCTTCGCGCCCTCTGCCTGCCTGTGCAAATGGTCGACCAACATCCTCAGCCATCCACCCTCGAAATCTCCACCCACAACAACCAAAGAGCACAATCCACCGCACGCACACAAGTATCACCACCCTGACATTGACATCAACACATTGAACATGAACATGATTCTTCTCCAAGCACTAGCCAAAGGCCAATGCAACGATGAAAAATGGGTGTTGCAATGGGTTCCAAAAAAACGTTGTCTCGCCGGCCTTACAGGGCGTCATAGCAGCTCCACAGCGAACAACAACTGTGACAGCGGGGAGGGGGCACACCAGTGGCCAGTTGGGTGCTTGAAGAAGAGAGGAAAGAGGATTCTCGATCGCAAGAAATCACTTAAGTACTTTGCTGCCGGCCAATTGCTTGGCACTCAGAACAGGCTTAGCGCTCTGCGCCTGAGGCTTGCCCCCGAGAGCGGCGGCGACGTCCTGGGTTGTACCACGGCATTGGAGATGGCAGGAGGAGCATGCCTTGGAGAGGCGCTCATAGCTCTTGTTGATCACACGAGAATCGGTCGGAGATGTGCTGCAGAGTTGCCATTTGGAGGTGGATTGTCAAACCAGCTCTGGGATTCAGAGTCGCTCTATGCTTGAGTTTATCTGGTCTCATTCGGCCTCAGAGCTCGTCACGGGAAGACGGGTTCTCAAAGGAGAGCTCCGACATCCAGAGCCACTCTTGCGATGATCGAGCCAAATTGGTCACATACAGGCTACATCGAGTGCGTGAAATTGTGCGCCATGTCCTCCGTTAAGCCTTGAAGCGGTGCGAGCTACATTGTCTACCGCGCCGATGAACTGCGTTGGTCCCTCACGAGCCAACGGCAAGTCGAGCTGTCCCACGAGCTATCTCTCTTGCATGCTACGAGAAGGTACTTGCAGCTTCTTCTCATTGCAGATGGCTTTTTCCCGCTGTACACCTTGCAAGCCCGTGTCCAAGCAGCCTCTGCTCTCCTCGCGCGCCGCCAGATTCTGATGGCCGTCAAAGAGCCGTGGACTTGTTCTTGTCACAGCGAGATTACGAGCCTCCACTGTAGCTCATTGTTCGTAGGCCATTCAGGCTTACGCAACGTTGCCGTGCTGCTTGAGCGCCGCGAACACGCATCCCCAAGCTCGAATCTTATGCAGGAGACTTGTCCATGGGCCTTGTTTTTGTGCTTGGAGCCACGAATGCTCTCCTCTGTGAATGTCATGGAAGTGCCTCCTTGTCCTGTTCGAGCCCTCAGCAGCGCTCATCGTTGTCCGGGCCATGCTCTTGCCCTGCCCATCGCCATCGTCCGCGCTCATGATGTCCTCAGCTCTTGTCATGACGAAGGATAAATTGGATGTTGGCGCGAATCTCGTGAGCGTCGAGATGCCTGCTTGCGAGACCAAAGAGGGACGTTGACCGTGTCGCTTGCGTCGTTAGCCGATGGCATGTCTTCGCTGCTGCTGTGATGTTGTCACTCGTCAGTGGGTAGGGACCGGCCAGCTTCTCGAACCTTTGACAAATCGTAAGGGTACCAGTCCGTGTCAGGATGCGCTTCAGTCTGTCTCTCGCGCTGAGGCAGAGTCGCTGCGTGACGCTCCGCGATTGCGCAAGACTTGCAAGGCAAGCGTCTGTCCAAGCCGCGGTGGTGATTCCTCTGTTTCCAGCAAGCATCGCCCGCGCGTGATCCATGTGCGGCGGTGCTTCTGTTGAGCCATTGCAATCTCTTGGTTGCCTTTTCGTTGGCGAGAAAGTTGTGGTTCCTGTCAGGTCTATCGTAAACCGCATCTTCGGCCTCCACTCAAAGCTGCCGCAGTCTTCGAGTAGCCTTTGGTCTTCCGCCCTGGGTAGGTCTCCTTCTTGCGAGCATCACCTAGAGATGCAGTCGGGCAAAACCACGCTGAGACTACATACAGTGTATGCCGTGCTGTCTGTACGCTGAAGCAACTCAGACTATTGGCGCCTGATGAAGAGTGCTGGGCTACAGCCGTGTTTGTGCCCAAATCGCCAGCGCCTCGCAGCATGCCTTCACGTTATGACACTGTAATGCATGATGAACATCAGCCGTGCAGACATACTACATGTTGTCACAAAAAAATCGTTGCTAGGCCCTAGCCGCATGTGGAACAGCAGCAACAGCTGACCGACGGGCGGATGCCGAGCGGCTACCTTCCGACCAGGCCAAGGGGCAGGGGGCTCTGGGAGGTGTATGTGAAGAAGAAAGGAAAGTAGGATTCACTGCGGATGAGGAAAACACTTATACCTGCGCGGCCGCTGCGGTCTTGGCATTCTGCGGGACGACGAGGCTAACGACATTCGGAACACCGCTCTCGGCCGGCCATTGGGAGGCCCTACGTTGGCAGCAGGCTGGCTGCGTAGTCTGGAGGCTGGCTGCGTCGCAGAGGGGTTGATCAGGGCGGCGGTGAGGTCCCTTAGGGGATACGCTGAAGGCCAGAAGTGCCAATGGGTTGTCCGCAACGGCCTCACGGATCTCGTATGGCATGAGGTTTGTCCACAGGTTCGTTGCAAAGGTCTCAAGGTATTGCACGGTAAGCAGAGAGAGACGCATGAGTCGACTTCACGACATAGACGTCTCCAGAAAGCAGATTGTACGATCGCGGACTGGCGGGTTCAGTGGCATGCGTTTCCTGGGCGCACTGAAGGTTCAACACCTTCGGAGCAAGATGTTGCAACTACTGGATTCATGAGGGCATAGACCATGAAGATTGACTATCCTTGACCTTGCGAGAGCCATCGCGACCATTTTGTGTGAAAGCTCTCTGCAAAACTCGCAAGCCAACACTCTCGAAGTGGGACGTTGCAGACTTCGAGATCTTCAGGAAGTCGGTGGTGTACATTATGTACCCTTTGCCTTGCCGCTTCCAGTGCGATCGTTTTGTGTGAGTATTTATCCCTCAATCTCCGGTTCTTTCTCACTTTCCGCCTCGTTGGGTTCGCTGGCGGCAGGCTTCGCAACGCTTCTCGCCACGTCGGAGCGTTTGAAGCAATGCGCTTTTCATGAAGGCAGTCGGCGAGGATCAATCGTAAGCGTCGCGCACCTGCTCAGGGGAAATCATACCTAGCGAGCTTGAGCTGGAAGCCTCTTTCACAAGTCGTCGGTACAGCAGCAGGGCGGCTTATTGCACGCTTCAAACAAGCGTTTCAATCGCTCAAGCCCATTTGAGCTATGGCACGTTGCGTACGGCGAGGGAAGCAAAGCATGATTGTCAACATCTGAGCGCATGTACGGTAGGTGACTCAAAATCGTGTACATCACTATATGGCAACTTGAACTGTGACAAGCAGTCTGGACACGACTCTCAAAGAGTCTACTGCTGCCTCAGAAATCGATTACAACGAATGAAAGACAGTACTTGTTCGTTTTACAGCAAACACTTGACGGCTGCAGACGTAACCTCAACCTTGTACCAGTCCGAGGCTGCTTAGACTTGGGTAGCATTCGTTATAGGCTATTGAGACCTTGATTTGTTCATCTCTCTCTCTTTTATCGATCCCAAGCAGCTGAACCATAGACCATCAAGGGACACCGGTGCCACGCCATCTGCATGTTCCCGCGGTAGAAACTCCACAACGTCGAAGTCCTGCAGCCTCCAGGCGCGCCCTTTTGCGGCTACCCGTTAGCGGTGCGAGGTACGCTGCTGGATCCGCTGGCTACCAGTAAGGCGCGTGTCGATCATGCAGTAAGCATACGAAATGGTCGCCTGAAGCGAAAGGTCATCCGTGCGAGTACCCATCTCCGACCAAGAAAATTCCAGTGTAACACAAGAGTGCGGCGCTGGAATGAAGTTGTGGTCTCCTCTGCTATACCAAACTTTATGTACAAGACGTACGTGCATTGACGCTCGATACTATCTGTTCTTCATGTGGCCTGCGAGTTCGCGCATCCGAAGACGCTTGGTTTCCCAACGCTCCCAGCCTGCGTCGACCAGATCTTCGTTCACGACCAGGTCACGCATTCTCAGCCATCGTACAGGTCCGATATCTAGCAGGTAGTCGACCAGACCGTAATGCCGTCCGATCGAGGTGGCGATGAACCAAGCAACGCCGCATAGCGAGCCTACTGCGAAGCCTGCGTACACCTGGCGTGGTGTGTGGTAGTTGAGGTAGCTACAATAAGGTCAGAACTCGATCAAGTGAACGATATCAAACCTTCAATGCGTACATCCTACTCTGCGCAACAGCGACAGCACCTCCCATAGCCAACAAGGCCAGCCCGACTCGCTGCCACATGGGCGTGGGGACATGCGTCTTGCTCTCGGTATTCTTCCAAGGGTCATGCCTGACAACCACCCACAGTCCCAAGTACACGGCGAAGAAGGCCACAAACTGTGCGTGGCTGCTCGGCATGCCGTATCCTTTCCCGAGCATTTGCGCCGGCCTGTCCTCACGAATGAATCGCTTGAGCACCCAGTTCAGCGCTTCACACCCCATCTGTCCAGCGAACATGAGCAGAATCTCCACCTCGCGGGTCGACCATATGAGGGTTGCGTATGTGATGCATAGAGCCTGGGGGACAAGGGCGAGGAAGGCGCATGCGTGGGAGATCTTGTTCGTCGGATCGTAGTGAACGTGGGTGAGGGAGAGCGAGGCGAGAGGTGGGCCGTCCATTGTGACAGATGGCACCGCCGAGTCTTCGGCGTCCAGGTCTGTCTTCGTACTGGTATGTCGGCGGTGTCGAAGTTGGTTGTCGGAGTGTAGTTGGAGCGATTGGCTTGCGCACGAGTCAGAGTCGGCCATTCTGTCCAAGTCCCCGCCGTCGTTCTGTGCTCTGGCTTCTAGAACACCGACAGAAGACCGACCAACTCTCTTGCCACCGCGCTATACCGACTTGCTGAGTAACGACTGGTTTAATAAGGTCTTGTCGACAAATCGATCCGTTCTGTCGCTGTGAATACTTGCAGTTCCTCCTTTCTTGTCAAAACGGTTTCCCCAGGTTTGGGTGCAGCGAGAGAGCACAACAAAAGTGTTTGCTTTTGCTTCCGCCGACCATGCTGAGCTGCCATCACACAGACAACGCCAACACTCTTGCCATCACCGCACGGTAACACCACGCCACACCTGACAAACAACCATGGCCGACGCATACGACGAGCGCGAAGAGGAGCTCGAGTCCACCATTGCAATCTACCCCGAACTCGTCCTTCACGGCGGCACATCTGCGTCCATCGACTTGCCTGTCACGCCTTCATCGCCACTTCTCGTCCGATTCGTCCCTCCTCACAACACCTCCGACGACTACAACGGTCGTGATAACCATGCGCATGTCGAGCACGACGTCCGACTCGCTCATCTCCCCTCACTGAAAGTGCAAATCGATCTTCCAGAGGGCTACCCATCAGAGCAACCACCGTCAGCAAGAGTGGCAACAGACCACGACTGGCTACCGTCAACAAAGATCAGCGAACTCCAGCAGCGGATCGCAACACTTTGGGAGGAACTCGGTCGATGTCAGACTTTGTTCGCCTACATTGATTCTCTACAGCAATCCGCCGAAGAGGGCTTTGACTTGGATCAAAGTCCCGAAGGCTGTCTCACGTTGCCCACGACACTTGAAAGTCGGCTCGTCGAGTTTAACAAGAACGTCAAGCTGTCTACATTCAACGAAGGAACCTTCGACTGTGGCATCTGCCTGGAGCCCAAGAAAGGCATCTCCTGCTACAGATTGGACGGCTGCGGGCACGTCTTCTGCAAGAACTGTCTCCAAGACTTCTACAACAACGCCATCAAGGAGGGCGACATCTCCACAGTGCAATGCCTCGACCCCTCCTGCGGCAAAACCCTCGGAGGCGTAAGAAACAGAACAGAGAAAAAGCCTCTGCATCCCCGCGAGCTCCTCGCCATGGGCATCAGCGAGCCAACAGCCCGCCGCTATGTCGAGATGAAGCGCAAGAAGCGTCTTGAATCCGACAAGAACACCATCTACTGTCCTCGCGACCACTGCAAGCACCCAGCACGCAGCTCCAAGTATCCTCCCGTTCCCGCCAATCTCCTAGACTACCCGGACTCCGACTCCGACTCTGAGGACGCCAAAGCCAAGAGCTCCGACGCCTCTTACGACCCCAACGACCGCCTCGCCGTGTGCGAGAACCCCAAATGCCGCCTCGCCTTCTGCCGCGTCTGCTACAAGTCCTGGCACGGCCCCTACGAGCGCTGTCACCCGCGCGATCCCAAGGAGCTTTCGGCCGAAGAAAAGGCCTCCTACGACTACATAGCCGCCAACACCTCTCCATGTCCCTACTGCAACGCGGCCACCTCAAAGACCATGGGCTGCAACCACATGAGATGCTACCAGTGCGTTACGCACTTCTGCTACCTCTGCGGCTCCTGGCTGGACGCCGACAACCCCTACCAGCACTTCAACAAGCCGGGGTCGCCGTGCTACCAGCGCCTATGGGACATGGAGGGGGGCGACAACGGCGAGGGCAACGAGTTCCTCGGTGCTCGCCACTGGGAGCAGATGGCTCGCGACGTCGCCAGGGAGGCCGACGAGGAAGAGGCCCGGGCCCTGCAGCTGCAGGAAGACGCTCGCGCTGGCGAGCAGATTGTCCGCGGAGAGCTGGAGGCGGAGCTCGCGCCGGTCGTCGCTCCCGCCGTGCCTCCTGTCGTCGTGCCGTTCAACCCGAACGACCCTGCCGTCCTCGCCGCCGCCGCCCACAGGGCCGCCCACCCTGGCGCCGCCGGCCTCGCCCCTCCTCCTCCTCCGCCTGTGGCAGCACGCAGAGGTCGTGGCCGAGGCAACCCGTTCCGCCCTGCCGCCGGCCGCGACGTCCAAGGAGCCGCCGTCCGCGCCCACGAGCGTGGCGCTGGTGTCCGCGGGCGTCCGGCTGGGTTCAACGGCCAGGTGGGCCGCCATGCCGAGGACGCGCTGCAGGAGCACGCCCGGGAGGAGGCGGAGCTGCAGCGGTTCGTCGAGCTGGCGCTGCGGGATGAGGAGGACGCGTGGGACAGCGACGAGCTGGGGGACGACGAGGAGTTTGTAATTCGGTAGTGGGTAGGATGGCCTTCTTCGTTGGTC
>Ga0265798_10001322_pt1 | contig 38691 bp, 22 predicted proteins | sample P3T30metagenome_FD_192430 | JGI IMG/M metagenome (GOLD analysis project Ga0265798, IMG submission 192430) | Plant litter microbial communities from East Loma Ridge, Irvine, California - P3 T30 | ecosystem: Environmental > Terrestrial > Plant litter > Unclassified | place: USA: California...
CTTACGGACCATCGTCAACGACGGCGTAGCGCGCTCGCTCGACGTCGAGGTGAGCGAGGCCGTGCGCGGCTTCGCGCGGCCGGCCCCGGCGCGCCGGCCATGACGCCGGGCGCACGCCTGCAGTTCTGGCGCGGCTGGAGCATCGGCCTGCGCATGGCCTTCATCACCATGCTGCCGGTGGCGCTGCTGTTCACTTCCTTCGTCTGGTATTCCTGGTATGCGCACCGCGCCCAGGTCGACGAGGAACTGGCCGAACGCGGGCGCATCCTGGCGCGCGCGCTGGCCGAGACCAGCGAGTACAACGTCATCTCCGGCAACCTGGCCGACCTGCGCCTGACCATCAACGGCCTGGTGCAGTCGGACAGCAGCGTCTACCGCATCGACGTGGTGGACGCCAGCGGCCGCACCGCGGTATCGGTGATGTCCGAGCAGCCGATCGAGGCCGAGGGGCGCGCCTTCGTGGCCGCGATCCGCAAGCAGGTCTTGTGGATCAACCTGTTCTCCGACAACGGCACGCCGCACGTCTCGGCCTCGAGCGACACCCGGCCGCCGACCCTGACCACCGAGGTGGTCGGCCAGGTGCGCGTGATCATGTCGCCGACGAACATGCTGGCCAGGCAGTTGCGGCGCTTCCGCATCGAGCTGGCGATGGCGGCGCTGGCCCTGCTCGCCAGCGGGGCGCTGGCCTGGGTGCTGGCGCGCAGCCTGACGGTGCCGCTGCGCGAAGCGATCGGCGTGCTGCGCCAGATCCGCGGCGGCGACTACCGGGTCGAACTGCCGGTGACCACCGGCGGCGAAGTCGGCGAGCTGCAGGGCTCGATCGGCGAGATGTCGCTGGCGCTGGACGAATCCAAGAAGGACCTCGAGAACAAGGTGGCCGAGCGCACCCGCGACCTGCTGGCCTCGCGCAACGAGGCGCTGCGCGCCGACGCCGACAAGCGCAAGCTGATCCAGAAGGTCAACAACATCATCGAGGACGAGAGGAAGAGCATCGCCGTCGAGATCCACGACGAGCTGAATGCCTCGCTGATCGCGGTGCGCCTGGAATCGCAGACCATCGGGCAACTGGCGGCGCGCGCCGCATCCGCAGCGCAAGCAGGCCCCGAGCTGGAACAGATCGGCGCCAAGGCCCAGGCCATCACCAGGCTGGCGCTCGACCTGTACGCGAACGGGCGGCGCCTGGTGCGGCGCCTGCGTCCGGAAGTGCTGGACATGCTCGGCCTGCAGGGCGCGGTCGAGGAAATGCTGAACCACTACCGCAGCTCGGGCGTGGACTTCGAATTCGACGCGCGCGGCGATTTTTCCGGGATCGGCAACGAGCTGGCGATTTCCGCCTACCGCATCGTGCAGGAGGCGCTGTCCAACGTCATGAAGCATTCCCAGGCCGGGTCCGCGCGCGTCAGCCTGGCGCTGGAGGAGGCCGACGCGTCGCTACGCATCGAGGTGCAGGACGACGGCGAAGGCTTCGATCCGGCACTGGCCTCCGAGGGCATCGGCATCATCGGCATGCGCGAACGCGTGCATGCGCTGGGCGGCAGCATCCGGGTGCATTCGCGGCCGGGCGAAGGCACGCTGCTGTCGATTACCCTGCCGCTTGCCGATCCGGAGTCGGCCCAACTGGGGTAAATTAGCGTCCTCGGCAACACCAACATTCACGGAACACCATGCTCAACGCCATGACCACGCCCTTCGAGAAGGGCAACCAGAACCAGACCACCACCTGGGCCGACTGCATCGCCTGGTACGAAGATCTCGCGCGCCAGTACCCGAACGTGCTGCGCTTCGGCGTCGTCGGCACTTCGGACGCGGGTGTGCCGATCCACGCCGGCGTGGTCGCGGCCGACGGCGTCTTCGAGCGCGAGCAGATCAAGCGCGCAGGCCGCCCGGTATTCTTCAACAATAACGGCATCCATCCAGGCGAGCCGGAAGGCGTCGATGCCTGCATGGCGCTGGTGCGCGATTTCTGCCAGCAGCCGGAGCGCCTGGCGGCACTGGGCCGGACCGTGTTCCTGTTCGTCCCGCTGTACAACGTCGACGGCGCCTTCAACCGCGCGGATACCTCGCGCGTGAACCAGGACGGGCCCGAGCAGTTCGGCTTTCGCGGCAACAGCCGCCACCTCGACCTGAACCGCGACTTCGTCAAGTGCGACACACTCACCGCCCAGACCTTCAACAAGCTGTTCACGTCCTGGGATCCGGACGTGATGGTCGACACCCACACCTCCAACGGCGCCGACTACAGCTACACCATGACCCTGATCCACACCCAGGCCGACAAGCTGGGCGGGGAGCTTGGCGCTTTCCTGCGCGGGACCATGCTGCCCTTCATGTATGCCGAGATGGACAAGCGCGGCTGGCCGACCAGCCCCTATGTGAATCCGGTCAAGGACAGCCCGGATGAAGGCATCGCCGAATTCCTCGAGACCGCGCGCTTCTCGACCGGTTACGCGGCCCTGCACGATACGATCGGCTTCATGCCCGAGACCCACATGCTCAAGCCCTTCGCCGACCGCTATCACTCGATGCGCGCGCTGGTCGAGACGGCGCTCGACTTCACCGTCGCCAATGGCGACCAGATCGTCGCGCTGCGCCGCGCCGCCAAGGCCGCCGGCCGTACGCGCAAGGCTTGGCCGATCCACTGGGCGCTGGACGAAGCGAATCCTTCGAGCTTCCGCTTCAAGGGCTATGCGGCGAAATACAAGGCGAGCAGCCTGGGCGACTACCAGCGCCTGTGGTACGACCGCAATGCCCCGTTCGAGCGCGACATCCCCTACTACAACAGCTTCCCGGCCGACATCACGGTGCCGGCGCCGCGCGCCTACGTGGTGCCGCAGCAGTGGCGCGAGGCGATCGAGCGCCTGCAGTGGAACGGCGTGAAGATGGAACGGGTCGAGGCCGCGCGCACGGAAGAACTCACGGTGTACCGCATCGCCTCGGTGGCTTCGCGCGCCCACGCCTACGAAGGCCATATGTTCCACGACGACGTGCAGCTGGAACGCGGCCGCGAAACCGTGACCATCCGCGCCGGCGACTACATCGTCCCGCTCGACCAGGACAATGCCCGCTACGCCGTCGAGACGCTGGAGCCGCAGGGCCACGACAGCTTCTTCCGCTGGGGCTTCTTCAACAGCGTGCTGGAAAAGAAGGAAGCGTATTCCGATTACGTATTCGAGGACGAGGCCGAACGCCTGCTGGCCGCCGAGCCGGAACTGGCAGGCAGGTTCGACGCCTGGAAGCAGGCCAATCCGGCGCTGCTGAAGGACCAGGGCGCGGTGCTCGATTTCATCTTCGCCAACTGCGCGCGCTACCGCGAGCCGGAATGGCGCCGTTATCCGGTCTTCATGATCGACTGAATTTCACCACGAGGGGAGGGGCATGAACAAGAACAACATCATCGTCGCGGCCGGACTGGCGCTGGCGGGCGCCGCGGCATCGGCCGCGCCGCCGGTCGGCCAGACCTATTTCGAGCGTAACTGCGCAAGCTGCCACACGGTCGACGGCAAGCTGTCCTCGCGCGCCGGCCCGGGCCTCTATAACGTGGTCGGCCGCAAGGCCGCGACGGTGGCCGGCTACAACTACAGCGACGCCTTGAGCAAGGCTGGCGCCGCCGGCAAGACCTGGACGCGCGAGCAGCTCGAGGTCTTCCTGCGCGACCCCGGCAAGGACGTGCCGGGCACCACGATGCCGATCGGGATCGCGGACGCGAAGCAGCGCACCGCCGTGATCGACTGGCTGGCCACGCAAGGCGGCGCCGCCGCCGCACCGGCCGCCGCCGCACCGAAGGCCGCCGCGGCAGGCGCCAAGGCCGGCGCCTGGACCGAGGACAAGCCGGGCGACCTGCACCATATCCGCGCCGACCAGCTGGTCGCGCCCTACGGCAGCGAAAGCGCCGGCAACGGCCCGAAGGTGGCGCGCCGCCCGGATGGCGCGATGCCCGCCGTGCCCAAGGGTTTCAAGGTGTCGATCTTCGCCGCCGACACCGGCCGCGCGCGCTACGCGCTGCGCGTGCCGAACGGCGACATCCTGCTGGCCGACACCGGCCGCGACCGCATCACCATCCTGCGCCCGAACGGCGACAAGGGCGGCGAAGCCCAGCTGTTCGCCGGCGGCCTGTCGCGCCCCTACGGCCTGGCGCTGTGGCCGAACGCCGTCAATCCGACCCATTTGTACGTCGCCAACGTCAATTCGGTGGTGCGCATTCCCTACGCGGTGGGCGACCTGAAGGCGCGCGCCGCGCCGGAAACCATCGTCAAGGAGATCAGCGAGACCAGCGGCGGCCATACCACGCGCACGCTGGCGTTCTCGAAAGACGGCAAGACCCTGCTGCTGTCGGTCGGCTCGGCCACCAACGTGGCCGAGGGCATCGGTCCAAAGCCGCCGCAGCCGCTGGCGCAATGGGAAAAAGTCCACGGCCTGGGCGGCGCCTGGGGCGAGGAAGCCGACCGCGCCGCCGTGCTGGCCTTCGACCCGGACGGCAAGAACCGGCGCAGCTTCGCCAACGGCCTGCGCAACTGCGTCGGCATGCTGGTGCATCCGGGTACGGGCGACTTGTACTGCAGCGTGAACGAGCGCGATGAGCTGGGCGACAACCTCCCGCCGGACTACGTCACGCGCGTCAAGCAGGGCGGCTTCTACGGCTGGCCGTGGTACTACCTCGGCGCCCACGAGGATCCGCGCATGAAGGGCGTACGCCCCGACCTGAAGGACAAGGTGATCGTGCCCGACACCCTGATCCAGGCCCACTCTGCGCCGCTGGGCATGGTGGTCTACCAGGCCCCGGCGGGCGCCAGGAACGCCTTCCCGAAAGAGTACGAGGGCGATATCTTCCTGGCCCTGCACGGCTCCTGGAACCGCGGCATCCGCACCGGCTACAAGGTGGTGCGCGTGATGATGAAGAACGGCGCGCCGACCGGCCAGTACCAGGACTTCATGACCGGCATGGTGCTGTCCGACCGCGACGTCTGGGGCCGTCCGGCGGCCGTGGAAGTGGCGGCAGACGGCGCGCTGCTGGTGGTCGACGATGCGGGCGGCCTGGTCTGGCGGATCGCGCCGGAGCGCTGATGCGCAGGGTGGACGGCAAGCCGTCCACCCTATCCACCCTATCCGGCAAGCCAGGGCCGTTTATTTCGACTCGGCGATCCAGCGATCGACCTTCTTCTCCAGCAGCGCCAGCGGCAGCGTGCCTTCGCCCAGCACGATCTCGTGGAACTTGGGCAGGCTGAACTTGTCGCCCAGCGCCGTCTCGGCGCGGCGGCGCAGTTCCTGGATCTTCAGGGAGCCGATCTTGTAGCCCAGCGCCTGGGCCGGCCAGGCCATGTAGCGCTCGGTCTCGCTGCGCGCGATCGATTCCGGATAACCGAGGGTCTCGCGCATGTACTGGATCGACTGCTCGCGCGTCCAGCCCTTGGCGTGCATGCCGGTGTCGACCACCAGGCGCACGGCGCGCAGCATCTCGTCGTTCAGGTGGCCGAAATAATCTTCCGGCTTGTCGAACAGGCCCATCTCGCGGCCCAGGGTCTCGGCGTACAGCGCCCAGCCTTCGGTGAAGGCGTTGTTGCCGCCGAACTGGCGGAAGTTCGGCAGGCCAAGCTCCTGCATCAGCGCGATGTGGAAGTGGTGGCCCGGCGCGCCCTCGTGCAGGAACAGCGTGACCATGCCGGTGCTGCCGTACTGGGTCGGATCGTTCACCACCGACCAGAACACGCCCGGACGCGAGCCGTCCACGGCCGGCGGGGTGTAGTGGTCGGAAGCGGTGGCGCGCGACAGTTCCGGTTCCAGGCGCAGGTCGAGCGGGGTCTTCGGACGCAGCGTGAACAGGGCCGGCAGCTTGGTCTCCAGTACCTTGTCGAGATGGCGGTAGACCTCGATGACTTCCTTGTCGGTCTTGAAGGGCTTGTACTTCGCCTGTTCCGACACCCAGGTCGGCAGGCCGGCGGCCGGGCCGTCATAGCCCATCTTCGGACCGGTGCGCGCGTATTCTCCCTGGATCCGCGCCACTTCCTTCAGGCCGATCTGGTGGATCTGTTCGGGCTGCAGGTCGGTCGTGGTCTGGCTGGCCACGCGCACCAGGTACCAGTCGGCTCCTTGCGGCAGGGCGCTCCAGCCGGTGCTGGTGCGGCAGGCCGGGATGTATTCGTTTTCCAGGAAGGCGGCCAGGCGGCGCAGGGCCGGGTTCAGCTTCGCATCGATGCTCGCGCGGTAGGCCTCGGCGAGCTTCTTCTTGTTCGCTTCCGAGAAGCCGGCCGGGAAGTTCCTGGCCGGCGTGTAGTAGATGCTGTCCTCGGCGCGGGCGGCGAGCAGCTGCTTGAACTGGGGCAGGGCCGACTGCATGATCGCCTTCGGCTGCACCACGCCGCGCCGCATGCCTTCGCGCATATTGGCGATGGCCTGGTCGATCCAGGGCCCGAGCTGGTCCAGGCGGCTCAGGTAGGCCTGGTAGCCCTTCACGGTGGTCAGCGACTGGGCGCCCTGGCCGCTGGCGTAGTTCGCCAGCGTCACCGGCATGCTGTCCATCTGGTTAATCGGCAGCAGGTGCTCGGGATAAGGCTCGAAGCGCAGCGCGGTGGCGAGTTCGTAGTCGAGGATGTCCCAGCTGGTGCGATCGCGCTGGGCCAGGGCCTCGCGTCCGATCGCGTGCAGGCGCTTCTGGAAGCCTTTGTACAGCGCGAACTGGGCCGCGCGGTTCTTCGGCGCGATCGCCATGCCGATCCTGTCGGCGTAGCGGTTGTCGCCGCTCTCGCCGGCGCCGACCGGGTCGAAACGCGCCAGCGCGTTCCAGTAGTCGTCGGCCAGCTGGTTCAGTTGTTTCGATGCGGCGGTGGCGGCGACGCTGGTGCTGCCGGTCGCGGCCCTGGGCGCATCGGCGGCGCCGGCCGGGGCGCAGGCGATCATTGCGGCGCAGGCGATGGCGCCCAGCTTCAGGAGATGTTTCATGTTCAAGTAGGCTCGTCGGGGAAAAGAGAAGGCGGCGCCAAGGATACCCCGTGCGCCGCCGAAGATCCGGTGTTTGCCGGGCTGCTTCAGTAACTGGCCAGCGGCGCCAGCTGGCCGCCCTTGAAGGTGTAGACGGTGACCACCGTCTTCTTCAAATTGCCGCTCGCATCGTAGCCGTAGGTGCCGGCCACGCCCTGGTAGCTGCCGCTGTGCAGGGCCTTGCCGACCGCCGCCGCATCGACCGCGCCCGCATCCTTGATGGCCCGGGCGATGAACATGGTCTGGTCGTAGAAGGCCGGGGCGTAGACGTCCGGCTCGCGCTGGAAGCGCTGCTTGTAGCGCGCCTTGAAGGCCGGGCCGTTGGCCTGCTTGTCGAGCATGGCGCCGGCCTGGGCGCACAGTACGCCGTCGCCGACGGCGTCGCCGCCCAGCTTGGCCATCTCCGGGCTGCACAGGGTGTCGCCGCCGAGCAGGCGCACCTTGGCCATGCCGAGCTGCTTCATCTGGCGCGCCATCGGCGCACCCTGGGGCGCATAGCCGCCGTAGAAGATCGCGTCGACCTTCTGGGCGCGGAAGGCTGTCAGGATCGAGGCGAAATCGCTGGCCTTGTCGGTCGTGAACTGGCGCCCCGCGACGGTGAGGCCCGAGGCGCGCGCCTGGCGTACGAATTCGTCGGCGATGCCCTGGCCGAAGGCGGTGCGGTCGTCGATCACGCCGACTGTCTTGATCTTGAGTTCGCGGGCGGCGTAGGACGCCATCGAGGCGCCGACCTGGGTGTCGCTGGCGACGATGCGGAATACGTTGGGGTAGCGCGCCTGCGTGATCTTGGGGCTGGTGCCGACGGTGGACATCAGGATGCCGGCATCGTTGTACACGCGCGAAGCGGGAATCGCCACGCCCGAGTTGTAGGGGCCGAGCACGAACTTGACGCCGGCGTCGGCGAACTTCTGGGCCACGTTCACGCCGGCCTTGGGATCGCCCTGGTCGTCTTCGGACAGCAGTTCGAAGCGCAGGGTCTTGCCGCCGGCCTTGATCTTCTGCGCGTTGAGTTCCTCGACCGCCAGGCGCACGCCGTTCTCGTTGTCCTTGCCGGCGAAGGCGTTGGCGCCCGACAGCGGGCCGCTCACGCCGATGCGCACCACCTGGTCCTGGGCCATGGCGCCTGCGCCGATTGCCAGCAGGCCCGCGGCCAGCGCGATATTGAATGTCGATGGCATGTCGATCTGTCTCCGTTATTTTTAAAACTTAACGGACGCCATCATCGCACGATCGTGCGCTTGCGCTCAAGCCGGGGTCAGCCCGTGCGAGATCAGTTCCAGCGGCAGCGAGGTGGTGTACTTGATCTGCTCCATCGAGAACGCCGAGGAGACGCCCGAGAGCTGGGCGGTCTTGATCAGTTTTTTATAGAAGCGGTCGTAGCCGCCGATGTCGGTGGTGACCACCTTCAGCAGGTAGTCGACGTCGCCGCTCATGCGGTGGAATTCCAGCACCTCGGGCAGGGCCACCACGGCCGAGGCGAAGCGCTCCAGCCATTTCTCGTCGTGTTCCTTGGTGCGCACGCTGACGAACACGGTGACGGGCAGGCCGACCTTGTTGCGGTTGACGATGCTGACCCGGCTCTCGATGTAACCATCTTCTTCCAGGCGCTTGACCCGTTTCCAGCATGGGGTGCTGGACAGTCCGACTTTCTCGCTCAGGCCGGAAATCGACAGTGTAGCGTCCGCCTGCAGGGCGGCCAGGATCGCGCAATCGTATTTGTCGAGTGAGTTCATTATTTCCGTCCCGAGGTATTTAGAATATTCGTTCTTTATCCGGCAGAAAATCAAAGATTCTTTAGTACGTTCAATTCGACGTGATTCCGTAACATATTACTCAACAATCACACGAGTGGCGCAACTATTTTTGGGCTTTTAGCAATTATTTCATGACTACCGAACTCTACCTCGACGCAAATGCCACTTCGCCGGTCCTGCCATCCGCACTCGCGGCGGCGATCGGCGTGCTGGAAGACCGGTTCGGCAATCCGAGCAGCAGCCACGCCAGCGGCCTGCGCGCCAGGCGCATCCTCGATGCGACCCGTGCGCGCGCGCGCCGCGTGCTCGGCGCCGGCAACGGCCGCGTGATGTTTACCAGCGGCGCCACCGAGGGCATCCAGACCGCCGTGCTGTCGGCGCTGTGCGCCGTGCGCGAACGCCAGGCCGCCGGTGAAGCCTGCGGCGAGCTGCTGGTCCACGGCGCCACCGAACACAAGGCGGTGTCGGAAGCGCTGGCGCACTGGAACCGCATCCTCGGTACCGGCTTGCGCCTGCAGGCGCTGCCGGTCGATGCCGACGGCTTGCACCGCCTGGACGTGCTGCGCGAACTGGCGCCGCGCGCGGCGCTGGTCTGCACCATGGCGGCCAACAACGAGACCGGCGTGGTGTCGGACCTGGACGGCATCGCCCGGGTGCTCGGCGAAGCCGGCGCGGGTCCGCTGTGGATGGTCGATTGTGTGCAGGCGCTCGGCAAGCTGCCGCTGGCGCTGGCCGGCACCCGCATCGACTATGCGCCGTTTTCCGGCCACAAGCTGTATGCGCCCAAGGGCGTCGGCATGCTCTACGTGCGCGAAGGCGCGCCCTATACGCCGCTGATGATCGGCGGCGGCCAGGAAGCCGGCCAGCGTTCCGGCACCGAGAACATGGCCGGAATCGCCGCCCTCGGCGCCGTGCTGGCCGCGCTGGAAGACGGCGGCGTGTTCCGCAGCCACGCGCAGATGGACGGGATGCGCGCGCGCCTCGCCGGCGCGCTGCGCGAAGCCTTCCCCGGCATCGTGTTCAACGCACCTTTCGAGCGCGCACTGCCGACCACCCTGAACTTCGCCGTGCCCGACATGGCCAGCAAGGAGCTGCTCGACCTGTTCGACGCGGCCGGCATGCGCGTCAGCGCGGGCTCGGCCTGCTCGGCCGCCAAGGCCGCGCCCAGCTACGTGCTGGCGGCGATGGGCCTGCCCCTGTGGCGCAGCAGCGGCGCCGTGCGCCTGTCGTTCGGGCCGCTGGACGACGAGGCCTTCATCGATGCCGCCTGCGCACGCATCCGCCGCTGCGGCGCGGCGCTGCGTGGCAAGGTGCTGGACACCTCGGGCGCGGGGCCCGGCATCCTCCAGCTCAGCAGCGAGGGCCGCCATGGCTGGATCGTGTTCGATGGCGCCGCCGGTGTGGCGGTGGCGATCGATCCGCCGCCGCTGCTGGTGAACCGCAGCGCCGCACTGCTGCGCGAACATGGCCTGCGCACGCTCGCCGTGCTGGGCACCGGCGCCGATCCGGACGGTGCGCGCGCGTGCGGCCTGCTGCGCGCGGCGCTCGGGCTCGACGACGCGCAAGCGGGGCCGCAGGGCTGGCCGCAGGGCGCCGGCGAAGCCCGGCTCGAAGATGGCCGCCGCGTGCCGGCGCTGGCGATCGGCGACGCCTTGCTGGCGCGCGTGGACGGCGCGGCAGGCGCGGCCTCGTACCTGCTGGGCCAGGCGGGCGCTGCGCAACTGCGCGCCGGCGCCGTGCGCATGGCCTTCGCCGGCAGTGCCGGCGCGGCCGCAAGCGCGGGCCTGGTCCACGCCGCCACGGTGCTGTGCCACGGCGTGGACGTAGCCGAGGCGCCCTTCGGCGCGCCTGCCGGCGGCACGGCGCAGGACGGCATGCCGGGGCAGCTGCAGCCGGAAGCGCTGGCGCAGTTCCTGGATGATCGCGGCGATGCCTTGCTGGTCGACGTGCGTGAAGCCGGAGAGATCGCCGCCGGCGGCGCCGGCCTGGCCGGCCGTCCGGCGCTCGGCATCCCGATGTCGCGCCTGGCCGAACACCTGGCCGACCTGCTGGCCGATCCGGCGCGCCCGATCGTGTTCTTCTGCCGCAGCGGCAACCGCAGCGCCAGGGCGGCGCTGTGCCTGCATCGCCTTGGACACCCGCAGGTATTGACGCTGGCGGGCGGGCTGGCGCTCGCCGCCGAACACTCCTGATTTCGGCGTGGGCGCGCGGCGCCCACGCAGCGGCGCCCACGGTACGTTAGCGCACAGTCCCCCTCATCATGATCTTCTAGCATGGCGTCAGCCGTGCGCCTCGAGCCTGCCCTCCGGGTCTTGCTGGACGCTGTCATCCGCCTCGTTCGACATGGCCGCCTCCGCGCCCACCGGATGGTTTGCGGTGCACGCCACCATCGAGGTTCTGTTGAAACAAGATAAAGACCTGCGGCCCGAGGCGCCGCGCACGGGGACTCCTTCCGCATCCGGCTTCGCACACGAGGAAGCGCCGCTGCGCGCCGAACTGTTTTCCGCGGCCCAGATGGCCGTCCACGGCCGCCGCCTGGCCGAACGCCACCAGCCTGGCAGCCACCCGGGCAAGGAGCCGGGCAACGAGCGCCTGCTCGAACGCCTGGCCGAAAACGCCGCCGTCATTGCCGAAGCCTGCGCCGGCCTGACCCGCGCCGCCAGTGCCGGCGCGCGCCTGACGCCGGCCGCCGAGTGCCTGCTGGATCACTATTACCTGATCGAGGAACAGGTGCGCCTCGCGCACAGCCACCTGCCCGGAAACTACTGCCGCGAGCTGCCCTGCCTCAGCGACCCGGACGCCGGCGGCTGTCCGCGCGTGTACCGGCTGGCGCTGGAGGCGATCGCGCACGGCGACGGCCGGCTGGAGCCGGAAAGCCTGGCGCGCTTCGTCGCCGCCTACCAGGAAGGCGCGCCCCTGGCGCTGGGCGAGTTGTGGGCGATCCCGATCATGCTGCGCCTGGCGCTGATCGAGAACCTGCGCCGCATCGCCGCCGGCCAGGCCGACAACCGCGTCCAGCGCGAGCGGGCGCGCCACTGGGCCGAGCGCATGGTCGAGAAGGCCGACCACAAACCCGGCGACCTGATCCTGCTGGTGGCCGACATGGCGCGCGCGGTGCAGCCGATGGGCTCCAGCTTCCTGGCCGAGCTGACGCGCCGCCTGCAGGGGCGCAGCGCGGGACTGGGCCAGGTACTGCAATGGATCGCCACGCGCCTTTCCGACGAGGGCCGCTCGATCGAGCAGGCGGTACAGGCCGATATCGGACGCCAGGCCGCCGACCAGGTCTCGGTCGCCAACAGCATCGGCAGCCTGCGCCTGATCGGCGCCACCGACTGGCGCGAATTCGTCGAGACCATGAGCACGGTCGAGCATGCGCTGCGCGGCGACCCGGCCGGCGTCTACGGCCGCATGGATTTCGGCACACGCGACCATTACCGCCACGTGGTCGAGCGCCTGGCGCGGGCTAGCGGACGGCGCGAGATCGAGGTCGCGACCGAGGCCCTGGCCATGGCGGAGGCGGGCGGCGCCGGCGGCGAGGGCGCCGGCGGTGCGCGCATGCGCCACGTCGGCTACTACCTCGCCGGCAAGGGCCTGGCGGCGCTGGAGGCGCGCCTGCACATGCGTCCCGGCCTGGCCGCCGCGCTGCGCCGCGCCGGGCGCGCGCGTCCGCTAACCGCCTACCTGGGTGCGGCCGGTGTTCTTTGCACGCTGTTCTGCGCCGCCGCCGTGCTCCATGCGGCGCAGGGCGGCGCCGAACCCTGGCTGCTGGCGGCGATCGGCGTGCTGGGCGCGCTCGGCGCCAGCCAGCTGGCGCTGGCCGTGGTCCAGCTGCTGGCCACGCGCCTGGTACTGCCGGCGCCGTTGCCGCGCATGGATTTCAGCGGAGGCATTCCGCCCGACGCGCGCACGCTGGTGGCGGTGCCGTCGCTGCTGTACAGCCGCGCCAACGTGGCCGCGCTGTGCGAGGCGCTCGAAGTGCGCTACCTGGCCAACCGCGACCAGCACCTGCGTTTCTGCCTGCTGACCGACCTGGCCGACGCGCCGCGGCAAGCGATGTACGGCGACGCCGAACTGGTCGAGCAGGCACGCGCCGCGGTCGCCGCGCTGAACCGGCGCTATGGCGCCGCGCCGCGCGAGGGCGTGGCCGCGCGCCATGAACCCTTTTTGCTGCTGCACCGTGCGCGCAGCTGGAGCGAGGGCGAGCAGGCCTGGATCGGCCGCGAGCGCAAGCGCGGCAAGCTGGAAGACCTGAACGCCTTGCTGCGCGGCGGCGCGCGCGAGCGCTTCAGCGTCATCGAAGGCGCCACCGAGGACCTGGCCGAGACCCGCTACGTGATCACGCTGGACGCCGACACCCAGCTGCCGCGCGACGCCGCGCGCCAGTTCGTCGCCGCCATGGCGCATCCGCTCAACCATCCGGTGCTGGACGCCGCCGGCCGCCGCGTGATCGACGGCCACGGCCTGCTGCAGCCGCGCGTCAGCGCCGCGCTGCCGCTGGAAAACGCCTCGCGCTACGAGCGCCTGTGCAGCGGCGATCCGGGCATCGATCCGTACACGCGCGCCGCGCCGGACGTCTACCAGGACCTGTTCGGCGAAGGCTCGTTCACCGGCAAGGGCATCTACGATGTCGACGCCTTCGAGCGCGTGCTGGGAAACCGCTTTCCCCACGACCGCGTGCTCTCGCACGACCTGCTGGAAGGCTGCTATCTTCGCTCGGGCCTCCTGAGCGACGTCGCGGTGATCGAAGCCGGTCCACCGCACTACAGCGACGAGGTCAGCCGGCGACACCGCTGGATCCGCGGCGACTGGCAACTGGCCGGCTGGCTGCGTCATCGCGTGCCGCTTCCGGACGGACGGCGCGAAGACAATCCGCTGGCGCCGCTGGCGCGCTGGAAGCTGCTGGATAACTTGCGCCGCAGCCTGGTGGCGCCGGGCCTGATCGCCCTACTGCTGCTGTGCTGGGCGCTGCTGCCGGCGCCGGCGTTCTGGAACGCGGCCATCCTGTCGGTATTCTTCCTGCCGCTGTTCCTGGGACTCATCATCGGCCTGGCCGACAAGCCGCACGACATCGCCTTCGGCCAGCACCTGCTGAACTGGGGGCAGGGCGCGCGCATCGGCCTGGGCCATGCGGTGCTGGACGCCACCTTCCTGCCGCACGAGGCCAGCTACTGCGTCGATGCGATCGTGCGCACCGTCTGGCGCATGCTGGTCTCGCGCCGCCACCTGCTCGAGTGGCGTCCCTCGAGCCTGTCGCGCTCGAGCACCGACCTGGAGAGCAGCTGGCGCAATATGTGGTTCGCGCCGGCGTTCGCGGTCGGCATCGCCGTCCTGCTGAGCTTTGCCAATCCGCCGGCGCTGTTCGTCGCCGCGCCGCTGCTGCTGCTGTGGTTCCTGTCGCCGGTGGCGGCGTGGTGGGTCAGCCTGCCGCACGAACGCGCGGCGCCGGCGCTGAAGGACGGGCAGCGCCACTTCCTGCATACGCTGGCGCGGCGCAGCTGGGCCTTCTTCGAGGACCACGTCACGGCCGCGGAAAACTGGCTCCCGCCCGACAATATGCAGGAGCATCCGGCTCCCGTGGTCGCGCACCGCACCTCGCCGACGAATATCGGCCTGGCCCTGCTGGCCAACTTCACGGCCTGGGATTTCGGCTACCTCGCCACCGGCGAGCTGCTCCAGCGCAGCGGCGCCACGCTGGGCGCCATGGGCCGGCTGGAGCGCCACCGCGGCCATTTCTACAACTGGTACGACACGCAGACCACGGCGCCGCTGCTGCCGATGGTCGTGTCGACGGTCGACAGCGGCAACCTGGCCGGCCATTTGCTGACCCTGGCCGCCGGCCTGGAGCAGCTGGCCGACCGTCCGGTGGCATCGAGCCGCGCGCTGGACGGCATCCGCGACATCCTGCGCGTCGTCGGCGAGCATGCGGCCGATGCGCCGCAGGCGCGCGCGGCGCTGGACGAGCTGTGGAACCGCCTGACGCCGGAACGCTGCCGCAGCGCGGACACCCTGCCGGGACTGACGGAATGCCTGGGCGGACTGGCGCGCGCCGCCATCGAAGCGCACGGCGCGCTGCCCGAGGACGCCGACCCGCAGCTGCGCAGCTGGATGGGCAAGCTGGCCGCCCAGTGCGACGCCGCCCACGCCGACCTGTTGTCGATGACGCCATGGATGCGCGCCGTGCAGCAGTTCGTGATCGATTCGAGCCTGACGCGCATCCCCACGCTGCGCGAACTGGCCGCCTTCGGCATGAAGCCGCCCGGTCCCGGCCTCGAACCCGACGAAGTCGCGCGCCAGCAGGCGCTGGCCAGGATGGTGGACGAAGGCAGTGCGAATGCGCGCGCGCGCCTGGACGAGATCGCGCAGCTGGCGCGCCAGGCGCGCGCCTTCGCCGCCATGGATTTCCGCTTCCTGTACAACGCCGACACCGACCTGCTGGCGATCGGCTACAACGTCAGCGAGCGGCGCCTCGACGGCGCCAGCTACGAGCTGCTGGCCTCGGAGGCGCGCCTGGCCTCCTTCGTCGGCATCGCCCAGGGCCAGCTGCCGCAGCAGCACTGGTTTGCGCTGGGGCGCCAGCTGCGCCTGGTCGGCGGCCGGCAACTGCTGCTGTCCTGGAGCGGTTCGATGTTCGAGTACCTGATGCCGCTGCTGGTCATGCCGGCCTACCGCGACACCCTGCTCGACCAGGCCTGCCACGGCATCGTCCAGGCCCAGCGCGATTACGCGCGCCGCCGCGACATCCCCTGGGGCATGTCGGAGTCGGGCTACAACGCGGTCGACGCAGCCATGAACTACCAGTACCGCGCCTTCGGCGTACCGGGAACGGGCCTCAGGCGCGGCCTCGGCGACGACCTGGTGATCGCGCCCCATGCCGCCCTGATGGCCCTGACGGTCGAGCCGGAGCTGGCCTGCGAGAACCTGGAACGCATGGCCGGGCTGGGCTTCACCGGCCGCTACGGCTTCTACGAGGCGGTCGACTACACCGCCGCGCGCCTGCCGCGCGGCCAGGACTGCGCCATCGTGCGCTCCTTCATGGCGCACCACCAGGGCATGGGCTTGCTGGCGCTGTCGCACCTGCTGCACGAGCGGCCGATGCAGCGCCGCTTCGAGGGCGATCCGACATTCCAGGCCAGCCTGCTGCTGCTGCAGGAACGGGTGCCGAAGTCGGGCGCCTTCGCCTCGCGCAGCGCCGAAGCCGAGGCGCTGCGCGCACCGGCGCAGGAAGCCGCCACGCCGACCCGCGTGCTGACCGACCCGGCCGCCCGGCACCCCGAAGTGCAGCTGCTGTCCAACGGCCGCTACCACGTGATGGTGAGCGCCAGCGGTTCCGGCTACAGCCGCTGGCGCGAACTGGTGCTGACGCGCTGGCGCGAGGATGCGCTGGCCGACGATGGGGGCCTGTTCTGCTACCTGCGCGACCTCGATGGCGGCCAGCTGTGGTCGACCACGCTGCAGCCGACCCTGTCCGTGCCGGAATACTACGAAGCCAGCTTCTCCGAAGGCCGGGCCGAATTTCGCCGGCGCGACCACGGCATCGAACTGCATACCGAGATCGTGGTCTCGCCCGAGGACGACATCGAGCTGCGCCGCACCCGCGTCGCCAACCGTTCGGGCCTGCGCCGCCGCATCGAGGTGACCAGCTATGCCGAGGTGGCGATGGCCCCTCCTGCCGCCGATGCGGCGCAGCCGGCCTTCCCGGCGCCGTTCGTGCACACCGAGATCGTGCGGGAACGGGGCGCCATCCTGTGCTCGCGCCGCCCGCGCGGCAGCGAAGAGCAGGCGCCCTGGCTGCTCAAGCTGATGACCGTGCACCGCGAAGGCGAGGGCGAGGACGGCTTGGCGGGCGAGCTGCCCGCGCCCGAATTCGAGACCAGCCGCGCCGGCTTCATCGGCCGCGGCTGCGGTAACGCATTGCCGCGGGCGCTGGCGCCGGACGAGCATGCGCCGCTCGGCGCCAGCCACGGCCCGGTGCCCGATCCGGCGGCGGCGATCCGGCGCGTGTTCGTGCTCGAGCCGCAGGAAGAGATCGTGTTCGACGTCGTGCTGGGCGCGGCCGCGACGCGCGGGCAGGCGCTGGACCTGGTCGAGCGCTACCAGGACCGCCACCTGGCCGACCGCGTGTTCGAACTGGCCTGGACCCACAGCCAGGTGGTGTTGCGCCAGCTGGACGCCAGCGAGGCCGACGCCCAGCTCTACGGTCGCCTGGCCGGCAGCGTGCTCTATCCGCATGCCGGCCTGCGCGCCGACCCGGCCGTCATCGCGCGCAATGGACGCGGCCAGTCCGGCCTGTGGCCGTATGGGATCTCGGGCGATTTGCCGATCGTGCTGCTGCACATCCGCGACGCCGCCAACATCGCGCTGGCGCGCCAGCTGGTGCAGGCGCATGCCTACTGGCGCCTGAAGGGCCTCACGGCCGACCTGCTGATCTGGTGCGAGGATGCGACCGGCTACCGCCAGGCGCTGCACGAGCAGCTCATGAGCATGATCGCATCGAGCATGGATGCGCAATCGGTCGACCGCCCCGGCGGCGTGTTCGTGCGCCTGCTCGAGCAGATCCCGAACGAGGACCGGATCCTGATGCAGTCGGTGGCGCGCGTGGTGCTGTCCGACGAGGGCGGCGGTCTGGCCGACCAGTTGCGCCGCGTGGCGGTGCGGAAGACGGCGCTGCCGCCGCCGCTGGCGATCGCGCCGGCGGCGCTGCCGGAGGAACCGGCGCCGGTGCCGCTGTCACTGGCGCCGACCATCCTGGACAACGGCATCGGTGGCTTCAGCCCGGACGGCCGCGAATACCTGGTGCGCACCGGTCCCGGCCGGCACACGCCGGCGCCCTGGGTCAACGTGCTGGCCAGCCCGATGTTCGGCAGCGTGATCTCGGAAAGCGGCCAGGCCTACAGCTGGAACCAGAATGCCCATGCATTCCGTTTGACGCCCTGGGACAAGGACCCGGTGCTGGACCGCGGCGGCGAAGCCTTCTACCTGCGCGACGAGCAGAGTGGCGTGTTCTGGTCGCCGACCGCCTTGCCGGCGCCCTCCGGCGGCGACTACCTGACGCGCCACGGTTTCGGCTACAGCGTCTTCGAGCACAGCGCGCACGGCATCCACAGCGAGCTGCTGAGCTATGTGGCGCTGGATGCGCCGCTCAAGTATTCGGTGCTCAAGCTGCGCAACGAGGGCAGTGCGGTGCGGCGCCTGTCGGTCACCGGCTACGTCGAATGGGTGCTGGGCGAGCTGCGCGCCAGCTCGGCACCGCACGTGGTGACGGAACAGGATCCGGTCAGCGGCGCGCTGTTCGCGCGCAATGCCTACAACACCGATTTCTCGGGCCGTGTGGCCTTCTTCCACCTCGACGCCGAGCACGTGTCCCACACCTGCGACCGCACCGAATTCATCGGCCGCAACGGCAGCCTGGCGGCGCCGGCGGCGCTGCGCCGGAGCAGCCTGTCCGGGCGCACCGGCGCCGCGCTCGACCCCTGCGCCGTGCTGCAGGCCAGCATCGAGCTGCAGCCGGGAGAAGAACAGGAGCTGGTGTTCATGCTGGGCGTGGGCGGACGGCGCAACCTGGACGCCTCGGGCATGGTCCAGCGCCACAGCGGCGGCGCCTGCGCCGCGGCGGACCTGGCCAGGGTGCGCGACTACTGGGACGAGACCCTGGGCGCGCTGCGCATCGAGACGCCCGACCCGGCGCTCGACGCGCTCGCCAACGGCTGGCTGATGTACCAGACCATCGCCTGCCGCCTGTGGGCGCGCAGCAGCTACTACCAGTCGGGCGGCGCCTATCGCTTCGGCGACCAGCTCCAGGATGCGATGGCGACCGTGCACGCGCGCCCCGAACTCCTGCGCGACCACATCCTGCTGTTCGCCGGCCACCAGTTCGTCGAGGGCGATGTGCAGCACTGGTGGCATCCGCCCACCGGCCGCGGCGTGCGCACCCGCTGCGCGGACGACTACCTGTGGCTGCCGCTGGCCGTGGTCCGCTACGTGACGGTCAGCGGCGACCATGCGCTGCTGGACGAGATCGTCCCCTTCATCGAAGGCCGTCCGCTGGAGCAGGACGAGGAGTCCTGCTACGAGCTGCCGTCCGGCTCGCGCGAGCAGGCCAGCATCTACGAGCACTGCGTGCGTGCGATCCGCCGCGCGCTGGTGTTCGGCCGCGATGGCCTGCCGCTGAACGGCAGCGGCGACCGGAGCGAGGGCCTGGACAAGGTCGGCGCCGGGGGGCGCGGCGAGAGCGTCGGGCTGGCCTTCTTCCTGCACGAGGTGCTGGCGCGCTTCGCAGAGCTGGCCGAGCGCCACGCCGACTACGGCTTCGCCACCACCTGCCGCAGCGCGGCCCAGGTGCTGGCGCACAACGTCGAGGAGAACGCCTGGGACGGCCAGTACTACCGGCGCGCCTGGTTCGACGAGGGCACTTCGCCCGCCGCGCAGCAGGACGGGGACGGCGAGGTCGATGCGGTCGCGCAGAGCTGGGGCGTGCTGTCCGGCGCCGCCGACCCGGTGCGCGCACGCCAGGCCATGGCCGAAGTCGATGCGCGCCCGGTGCGGCGCGCGGACGGCGGCCAGTCCACCCAGGCGGCGATCTGGACGGCGATGGCCTTCGCGCGGCTGGGCGATGCCGAACGGGCCTGGGAACTGGTGCGCATGCTCAATCCGGTCAAGCATGCGTCGACTGAGGCCGACTGCGCCATCTACAAGGTCGAACCGTATGTGATGGCGGCCGATATCGACGCGCTGGCGCCGCACCTGGGGCGCGGCGGCTGGAGCTGGTACACGGGCGCGGCCGGCTGGATGTACCGCTTGATCGTCGAATCCTTGCTCGGCGTCGAACGCAGCGGCGAACGCCTGGCACTCTTGCCACAACTGCCCGCGGACTGGGAGGGATTCCGGCTACACTACCGCCACAAAGGCACGCTCTACACCATCGACGTGCGGCGCGGCGATACGACCCTGCTGTGCGTGGACGGTGTTGCGCAGGACAAGCCCGCGATCGTGCTGGTGGACGACGGCCGCCCGCACAGCGTGGAGCTGCGCCTGGGGCCTGGCAGCGGCACCGCTGCCACCCCGGCAAACACTTACCGGACCGAGGTCGGAAAATGAGCAGAGCAGCAAAGCCTGTCGCCTGCGCCGCCATGCTGGCATGCGCCGCCGCCGCGCTGCCGGCCGGTGCGGCCGACTGGAGCGATACCGCCTTGAGCTGGCGCTACGGCACGCGCTTTCGCGAGCCCTACAATCCCGCCGACATCAAGAAGCACGTCTTCGCGCTGACCCACGCCAGCGGCTACAAGTACGGCTCGAATTACTTCAACCTCGACCTGCTGCAGTCCGACCGCAACGATCCCGCCTCGCAGGACCAGGACGAGGGCGCCCAGGAAGCCTATGTGGTCTACCGCCACACCCTCGACCTCGGCGCCTTGAGCGGCCGGCCGCTCGCCTACGGCAAGGTCAAGGGCGTCGGCCTGGTGCTGGGCTTCGACTGGAACACCAAGAACGACGTCGGCTACAACTCGCGCAAGCGCATGCTGGTGATCGGGCCGACCCTGATGTGGGACGTGCCGGGCTTCCTGTCCACCGGTTTCTACCTGGCGCGCGAGAGCAATGCCCCCAGCGGCGCCTTCGCGCCGATCTCGGAGGTGAATGGGCGCTATACCTACCGCAACCACCCGATGTTCGCGGCCAGCTGGGGCATCCCGGTGGCTGCGGGCTGGAGCTTCGAAGGCTACCTGAACTTCATCGGCGCCAAGGGCACGGACGAAGTCGGCAATGGCACCGGGGCCGAGACCAATCTCGACATGCAACTGATGTTCGACCTCGGCGCGCGCTTCGGCCAGCCGAAAAACCGTTTTCGCGTCGGTCTCGAATATCAATTGTGGAACAATAAGTTCGGCAACACGGCGGCGACCACCGGCAACCGCGGCCAGCGCGCCAGCACGCCGATGGTGCGCGCCGAATACCATTTCTAGCCGATAAATTTCCCTCTGGAACTGGGTTCTTGCCCAGGCGGGTTCTTGCCTTCGCACGGCTTTATATTGATCAATTAAGCAATAAAATATTGATAAGGAATTGATCCTCGGGTCAATAGCGCTCCTCGATGCAATTGCAAAAATTGCATCATGAAAACCTCATTCCCTAGCCCCTTCCTTCTGGCGCTGGCCGCGGCCGGCTTCATCCACTCCTGCGCCGCGCATGCGGCCACGCCGCCGTCCGCGCCGCTTGCGGCGGCAGGGCACGAACACCGCGAGTTCGATGCGACCCTGTACGCTCCCTACCTCGGCGACGGCCGCGGCCAGCCGGAAGCGCGTACCTTCACGCTGGCCTTCGACTATCCCGGTCTGCAGGACAAGCGCACGGCCGACTGGCGGCTCGACCTGGTATCGCCCTCGGGCCGCCGCGTCCAGCAGTGGAAGGGGAGCCAGGTGTTGAAAGGGCAGCCGGTGAATCTGCCGGTACGCTGGGCGGGCCTGTCGGGCGGCGCGCGCCCCGCGCCCGGCGTCTACCGCGTGCGCCTGCAGGCCGAGGTCGGCGGCGAACACGTCGACCAGTCCTGGAGCATCGCCGTCGGCGCCGTCGCGGCGCCGGCCATGCCGGCCTTTGCCGGCCTGCCAGGCGCGCGCACACCGGTGCTGGCCAGGCCGGCGCCCGACGCGCTGCCCTACACGGTCTACTACGGCAACCTGCACAGCCAGACCAGCCACAGCGACGGCGGCGGCCCCGTCGACAACTGCAAGGGCGCCCAGGCGCCGCAGAGCGCGCCCTTCGGTCCAGACGCCGCCTGGCCATATGCACGCAGGCACGGCCTGGATCTGCTGATGGTCTCGGAGCACAACCATATGTACGACGGCTCCGAGGGTAGCGATGGGCATGCCGATCCGGCGGAGGCCAGGGCGCTGTACCGCGCGGGCCTGGACAGCGCGCAGGCTTTCAATGCGCAGCACACGGACTTCCTGGCCCTGTACGGCCTCGAATGGGGCGTGATCAACAACGGCGGCCACCTGAACATCTTCAATGCGGACGAGCTGCTGGGCTGGGAAAAGACCGCGAACGGCGAGCTGCTGGCCGACACCGCGACCGCGCGCGGCGACTATGCGGCGCTGTATGCGCTGATGAGGGAGCGCGGCTGGATCGGCCAGTTCAACCACCCGAGCCAGACCGGCCAGTTTGCGGTGAACGGCGTACCGCTAGCGTATACGGAAGACGGCGACGCGACGATGGCCCTGTGCGAAGTGGTGAACAGCTCGGCCTTCTCGACCCGCGAAGACGAATCCGAGACGCGTCGCAGCAACTTCGAGCAGGCCTGCAACAAGCTGCTCGAGGCGGGCTACCACGTGGCCTTCAGCAGCAACCAGGACAACCACTGCGCCAACTGGGGCGCCTCCGCCGCCAACCGCAGCGCCGTGCTGCTGCCCCAGGGCGAGGCGTTGACGCGCGCCAGCTTCGTCGAGGCCCTGCGCGCGCGCCGCGTGTTCGCCACCATGGACAAGGACGCGCAACTGGTGCTGACCGCCAACGGCCACCTGATGGGCGAGCGCTTCGAGAACACCGGCACGCTGCGCCTGCAGGTGCATTACGCCAGCAGCGCCGGCCGCAGCGCGGCGACGGTGGAGATCGTCGGGGGTGTCCCGGGCCGCAACGCCCAGCCGGGCCGCCTGAGCGAGCTGGCCGACACCAGCTTCGTGCCGGCGCCCGGCAAGCATTATTACTACGCCAAGGTGACCCAGGACGATGGCAGGATCCTGTGGTCGGCCCCGGTCTGGGTCGACCAACGCTCAGCGCCTTAGAAACCCAGCTTGCGTCCGGCGCCAAGCAGGGTGGCCACGCCCAGCGCCACGAAGATCGCGGCGGCGCAGCCATGCACCAGCTTCAGGGGCACGCGCCCGGCGATACGGTCGCCGAACAGCACGGCCGGCACGTTGGCCAGCATCATGCCGACGGTGGTGCCGGCCACCACCAGCGTCGCCGAGCTGTAGCGCGCGGCCAGGGCCACGGTCGCGACCTGGGTCTTGTCGCCCATCTCGGCGAAGAAGAAGGCGACCAGCGTCGCCGTGAACACGCCGAGGCGCGGCTGCGCCGGCGCATCGTCGTCGGAGATGGTGTCGGGCACCATGATCCAGGCCGCCATCGCCAGGAAGGCCAGGCCCAGCACCCAGCGCATCGCGTCCGGGCCGAGCAGGCGCGCCACCAGCGCGCCGGCGGCGGCGGCGAAGGCGTGGTTGGCGAGCGTCGCGCAAAAGATGCCGAGCACGATCGGCAGCGGACGGCGAAAGCGCGTGGCCAACAGAAAGGCGAGCAGCTGCGTCTTGTCGCCGATTTCGGCGAGCGCGACGATGCCGGTGGAGATCAGGAAGGCGTCCATGCGATGCGGGAAGGGGGCAGGCGCGGATCATAGCAGAGCGGCGGCGCCGCCGCCGCCGGTGCGCTTTTCGGCCCGGAGCGAAAATGCTATCCTGCTCGCGCCCACGGTCCGCCGTGCCGGCCATGACGTCAACGAGATGCCGTATGTACCGCAGACGGCGCCGCCACATCGAGGAAACCCAGAGTGCAATCCATGAACCGCATCGCAGCAGCCATCCTGCTCGCTTTCTCCTGCTCGGCAATGGTCCAGGCGCAGACCGCGCCGGCATCACCGGTCGTCCCGGCCGCACCGGCCGCCAGCGCCGCAGCCGCCGTTCCGGCCTACCTGGCCGAGGATGTCGAGCGCACCATGAAACTGTTCGACGTGCCGGGCATCGCGATCGCCATCGTCAAGGACGGCAAGGTGCTGGCGACGCGCGGCTTCGGCGTGCGCAAGCTGGGCGCGTCCGACAAGGTCGATGCGAAGACCCTGTTCGAGGTGGCCTCGAATTCCAAGGCCTTCACCGCCGCGGCGCTGGCGATGCTGGTCGACGAGGGCAAGCTGGCCTGGGACGATCCGGTCACCAAGCACCTGCCCGATTTCCAGATGTACGACGCCTACGTCACCCACGAGATGACGGTGCGCGACCTGCTGACCCACCGCAGCGGCCTGGGCCTGGGCGCCGGCGACCTGCTGTGGTGGCCGACCACGAATTTCTCGACCGACGAAATCATCCACAAGCTGCGCTTCATCGCGCCCGCCACCAGCTTCCGCAGCAGCTATGCCTACGACAACCTGCTGTACATCGTGGCCGGCAAGATCATCGCCGCCAAGTCGGGCAAGACCTGGGGCGAGACCATCCATGAGCGCATCCTGGCGCCGGTCGGCATGGCCACCACCACCACCAGCCTGCTTGAGAACGCGAACAATCCGAACGTCGCCAACGCCCACAGCAAGATCGACGGCAGGATCGCGGCGGTGAAGGCCATGCCGGTGCCGAACGCCGTGGGCGCGGTCGGCATCAACACCAATGCCGAGGACATCGCGCGCTGGATGAACGTGCTGCTGGCCCAGGGCAGCCTGGGCCAGGATGCCGCGGGCAAGGAACAGCGCCTGTACAGCGCCAAGCAGGCGCGCGAGATGTGGACCGCCCAGACCCCGATGCGCATCTCGGAGCCGAACCCGAAGCTGGCCGGCACCCGCCCCAACTTCGCGGCCTACGGCCTGGGCTTCCAGCTGCGCGACTGGCAGGGGCGCCTCCTGGCCATGCACAGCGGCGCGCTGCAGGGCTTCTATTCGAAGGTGGTGCTGGTGCCCGAGGAAAAGCTGGGCGTGGCCATCCTGACCAATGCCGAAAGCGGCGGCTCGCTCAACGCCCTCCAGTACCAGCTGCTCGAGCGCCTGATGAATCCGGGCGCCGCCAAGGACTGGATCGGCGCGGTGAAGGCGGTGGACGACGAGACCCATGCGAAGGAGCAGGCGCGCCTGGCCAAGGCCGATGCCGCCAAGGCCGGCAAGTCGCAGCCCTCGCTGGCGCCCAAGGCCTACGACGGCGACTACCAGGACCCGTGGTACGGCATCGCCACCATCAGGCACGTGGGCGGCAAGCAGGTGTTTTCCTTCTCGCGCACGCCGGATCTCAGCGGCGAGATGGTGCACTTCCAGCACGACACCTTCATCGTGCGCTGGAAGGAGCGCAACTTCAATGCCGACGCCTACGTGACCTTCTCGCTGAACCCGGACGGCAGCATCGAGCGCATGAAGATGCAGCCGATCTCCACCGAGACCGACTTCAGCTACGACTTCCAGGACCTGAACTTCACCCCGGTGAAGGCGGCCAAGTAAGCTGGAACGGCGCCGCGGCCGTTACAGCGCCGGCACCGGATTGAATCCCGAGACGGCGCGGTACTTGCCGCTGCCGTAGCGCAGCACCTGGCGCTGGTCGATCGCGATCGGCGGCGACAAGCGCGTCCCGGCGCGGCTCAGCGCGCCCTGGTAGCGGATGCTCAGGTCGCCGGGTTGCTGGCCCGCCGGATCGAGCGTCCAGCTGCTCTCGATCGCATAGCAGTCGTGTTCCTGTTCGCCTGCTTCTCCCCGCTGCGCCGAATCGGGACGCGGCTTGAGCAGCGGCTGCAGCCGGCGCGGGCAATCGCCCACGCCGCCGACGTTGCTGCCGGACAGCGCCAGTTCCACCGCCGGCTCGGGCCGCACCGTGCCCTTGTCCAGCTCATACAGCGCCAGCCAGGTGCCGCAATAGCCTTGCCAGCAGCTGCCGTATTCCACCCCCAGTCCCTGGCGCCGCTCCGCCAGGGCGACCGCGCGCAGCGTGGCCGTGCCTTCAAAGCCGCGCCAGGCGAAGATGCCCTGGCGCGCGCTCAGCTTCCAGGCGCCCCCGCTGCGTTCGAACTGGTAGGCCGCCAGCGCCATCGGCGTCACCGGCGCCGCCAGCGAATGGCCATCTTCGGCGGCCGGCACCAGGCCGGCGATCAGGGTCAGGCGCTCGCCCTCGCGCAGCACCAGCCGCGGTTCGACCACGACCCGCAGCGCGCCGGCGCGCCAGCCGGTATGGCCGCCGCCGCCGCCGGGCGGCACCTGCACCGTCTGCACGCGCCCGGATACGCTGTCGTCCCAGCCGGGAAAGGCCAGCGCCGCCAGCCGGGCCGCCTCAGGGACGGCGGCTTCCGGCGCCGCCAGGGCGACGCCGGCCGCCAGCAGCGCGGAAGCGGCGGCGGCGCCGGCATGCAGGGTCGAACGCATCATCAGGTCTTCTTGCCGTTCCAGATATCCATCATGTCGGGCGAACCCTGCGAACGGATGCCGTTGTCGGACAGGATGCCCTCGGTGGCGTCCAGCATCGCCCGGCGCGGCAGCACCATGGTTTCGCCGTAGCGCTGGTCGAAGCGCAGCACCACCAGTTCGTCCTTCAGGTCGCGCAGCAGGGCCACCAGGTGGCGCAGGCTCCTCACCGGCGTGCCGTTGACCGATTCCACCACCGAGCCGAAGCGGTTGCTGTAGCCGCTCACCAGCTTGTGCGGGAAGAACGGGGAGCTGATCACCACCAGTTCCTCGTGACCCGCATCGGGTTCGTCGCCGCGCCGCGTCACCAGCGGGCTGGCGTTGGCGCTGGCGGCGTTCAGGGCGCCCAGGTTGGTGCTGAGGAAGGCCAGGTATTCGGCGCTGGCGCGCGAGAACACGATCGGACCGTACACGAAATACGAAGGGTAGCCGCCATCCAGGTCGGCGATCAGCAGCGGGCGCCGATTGGTCACCGGCACCTGCAGTTGCATGCTCTTGCCGGCGCGGACGACGGTCAACGCCACCTTGCCGTCCTTCGCCACCTGCTGCACGCGGTAGGCGAAGCGCACGCGCAGGCCGGCGCCCAGCTTGACCATGCCCTGGTTGTCGATCGGGGTGTCGCCGATGCGGGTGACGACGTCCCACTCCTTGAGCGGATAGGCGGCGTCGCTGCGCGCCGGGCGCTGCACGACCACGCCTTCGACCGACCTGTCGAGCTTGAGGTACTGGCGCAGCACCGGATTCTCGAGCGTCTGGTAGACGTCGTGCAGCAGCGGCTTGCCGTCGTAGCGGCCGTCGGCGACGTCGCGCAGGAACAGCTCCACCTCTTCGTTCGGGATCACGTAGCCGATGTTGTTGGCGTTGACCATGCCCGAAAAAGCCAGGCCGATCATGCGCTCGCCGGCCACCACCGGTCCGCCGCTGTTGCCGGGATTGATCGGGGCGTCGATCTGCACGCGCAGGCCGGCGCTGCCGCCGAAGTAGGGGACGAATTCGACGCGCGAGACGATGCCCTTGGTGATCGACAGCGCATTGCCGCCCATTGGATAACCATACGCCATCACGGTCTCGCGCACATCCGGCAGCACGCTGGCGCGCGGTACCGGCTTGTGCTTGTCGAAGAAGCTCTCGTCCTCCAGTTCGAGCAGGGCCAGGTCCATGCCGCGCGCGATCGCGACCACCTTCGCGCCGACCTTGTCGCCTTCCTGGCTGGCCTGGACCTGGACCTCGCTGGCATACCCGACCACGTGGGCATTGGTCAGGATGCGCTTGCCCTCGACGACCACGCCCGAGCCGGTGATTTCCTGCGGCGTCGCCTTGGTCCAGGGTTTATAGGGATCGGGGCGGCGCAGCGTCGAGAAGATCTTCACGACCGAATTCTCGACGGCGGGCGAGGCCGGAATGGCGGTGGCCGGCGCACCGGCCTGGCCCGCTGGCGCGGCTTCCGGCTGCGATTGGGCCTGGGCCTGGGCCAGCAGGCCGGCGCAGGACAGCGCCACGCCGGCGGCGATACGAAAAAGCTTCATGGATGCCTGTTCTGGTAATGGATGACGTCGATTTCCGCCATCGGAATATACACGGCGCCTTCCCCGCGAAAATGCGCGGATTCTCACGCCGGCGCAGCGCGCCGGTGTCCGCCATGCGGCCGCGGACAGGGAGCGGACAGCTGAGCGGACAGTTTTCCGTGCCCGCTTGCCAGCAGAACGCACCTGCTTTTTGCACGCACCCGCATGGCATAAAGATTGCCTATTCAAACCGGCAACTTGCTGCTATGGTTCAACAGTTTTCCTATGTGGCCATGTCACATATCCATGACGCACTGCAGTAAAACAAGGCGTCCCGCGATCCGGGCCGCTGTCCAAGATGTAGCGTGATTCAGGAGATTTATGGAACGCCGTCACTTCCTCAATATCAGCGGCCTGGCTGTCGGGTCGATGCTGGTCCCCGTGTTCGGGCGCGCGATCGCCGCCGAAGAACTGCTCAAGCCGATGGCCGTGGGCGCCAAGAAGGCGCTGGCCGACACCGCGCTGGATGCCGCCACCAAGGCCGGCGCATCCTACTGCGACGTGCGTATCGGGCGTTACCTGACACAGTACGTCGTCACGCGCGACCTGAACGTCGAGGACGTGACCAATACCGAATCGGCCGGCATCGGCGTGCGCGTGCTGTGCAACGGCGCCTACGGCTTCGCCGCCACCAGTGACATGACGCCGGACGGCGTGGCCGGCGCGGCGCGCCAGGCGGTGGCGATCGCCAAGGCCAACGCCAGGCTGCAGTCCGAACCGGTGCAGCTGGCGCCATTGAAGGGCGTGGGCGAGGTGTCGTGGGCCACGCCGGTGCAGAAGGATTGGCGCACCGTGCCGATCAAGGACAAGGCCGAGCTGCTGATCGCCGCCAACAAGGCCGGCATGGACGGCGGCGCCAGCTTCATGCAGTCGATGCTGTTCCAGGTGAACCAGCAGAAGTACTTCGCCTCCACCGACGGCTCCTACATCGACCAGGACATCCAGCGCCTGTGGGCGCCGCTGTCGGCCACCGCAGTGGACAAGGCGAGCGGCAAGTTCCGCTCGCGCGGCGGGCTGTCGACGCCGGTCGGCATGGGCTATGAATACCTGGACGCGCGCGCCGCGGACAAGATCCGTGCCGCCGGCGGCGTCGCCACCTTGTACACCCGGTCCTACGACATCGTCGAGGATGCGCGCGCCGCCGGCCGCGACGCCAAGCGCAAGCTGACGGCGAAATCGGTCACGCCGGGCAAGTACGACCTGGTGCTCTCGCCCGAACACCTGTGGCTGACCATCCACGAATCGGTGGGCCACCCGACCGAACTGGATCGCGTGCTGGGCTACGAGGCCAACTACGCCGGCACCAGCTTCGCCACCCTCGACAAGTGGGAAAGCAAGAACTTCAAGTACGGCTCGGCGCTGGTGAACATCGTGGCCGACAAGACCACCCCGGGTTCGCTGGGCGCGGTCGGCTACGACGACGAAGGCGTCAAGTGCAAGCGCTGGGACATCATCAAGGACGGCGTGCTGGTGAGCTACCAGGCCACGCGCGACCAGGCCCACATCATCGGCGAGAAGGAATCGCAGGGCTGCTCGTACGCGGACAGCTGGAGCAATGTGCAGTTCCAGCGCATGCCCAACGTCTCGCTGCAGGCGGGCGCCAGGAAGCTCACGCCCGACGAGATGGTCAAGGACGTCAAGAAGGGCATCTACATCGTCGGCGACGGCTCCTTCTCGATCGACCAGCAGCGCTACAACTTCCAGTTCGGCGGCCAGCTGTTCTACGAGATCAAGGACGGCAAGATCGGCCAGATGCTGGAGGACGTGGCCTACCAGTCGAACACCCAGGATTTCTGGAATGCCTGCACGGCGCTGTGCGACGAGCGTGACTGGCGCATGGGCGGCTCCTTCTTCGACGGCAAGGGCCAGCCACCGCAGATCAGCATCGTCTCGCACGGTTCCCCGACCGCGCGCTTCAACGGCATCAACGTCATCAACACCGCCCGCAAGATCGGCTAAGGCAGGAGACCACCAGACATGAGCATCTTGAACCAGGAACAAACCAAGCGCATCTGCGATCGCGTGCTGTCGTATTCGAAGGCGGACGAATGCGTCGTGACCGTCAACGGCAGCCGCAACGGCAATATCCGCTTCGCGCGCAACGCCGTCTCCACCGCCGGCCTGGCCGAGGATACCGCGGTATCGGTGCAGGTCGCCTTCGGCAAGCGCCAGGGCACGGCCAGCATCAACGAGTTCGACGACAAGTCGCTGGAACGCGTGGTGCGCCGCGCCGAGGACCTGGCGCGCCTGGCGCCGGAAAATCCCGAATTCATGCCGACCGTCGGCAAGCAGGACTACAAGCGCTCGGCCACCTTCGACGCCAGGACCGCCGCCATCGACCCGGAATACCGCGCCCAGGCGGCCGCCTACGCGATCGAGGCCTGCCGCAAGAACAAGCTGGTGGCTGCAGGCTTCTTCGCCGACGGCACCAGCTTCTCCAGCGTGGCCAATTCGAAGGGCGTGTTCGGCCACCAGGACCAGACCATGCTGGACTTCACCTGCACCGTGCGCACCGAGGATGGCCGCGGCTCCGGCTGGGTCAAGCGCTCGGCCACCGAGGCGGCGCGGTTCGATCCGCGCGAAGCGGCCGACGTGGCGATCGAGAAGGCGCTGCGCTCGGTCGATGCGAAGGCGCTGGAGCCGGGCCGCTACACCGTGATCCTGGAACCGGCCGCGACTTCCGAACTGCTCGGCGCCATGCTGTCCGGCTTCGACGCGCGCCGCACCGACGAAGGCCGCAGCTTCCTGTCGAAGAAGGGCGGCGCCTCGCGCCTGGGCGACAAGCTGTTCGACGAGAAGGTGAATATCTGGGCCGACCCGTGGAACCAGGACGTGCCGGTGCTGCCCTGGGACGACAACAGCCTGGTCGCGCGCCAGCGCATGGAGCTGATCAAGGACGGCAAGGTCAACGCGCTGCAGTACTCGCGCTACTGGGCGCAGAAGAAGGGCGTGCAGCCGACCGCGACCCCGGGCAACATCGTCATGGCCGGCACCGACAAGTCGACGCTGGAGCTGATCGCCAGCACCAAGAAGGGCATCCTGGTCACCCGCACCTGGTACATCCGCATGGTCGACCCGCAATCGGTGCTGCTGACCGGCCTGACCCGCGACGGCACCTTCTATATCGAGAACGGCAAGATCAAGTACCCGATCAAGAACTTCCGCTTCAACGAAAGTCCGGTCACGATGCTCAACAATATCGAGGAGATCGGCAAGCCGGTGATCATCGGGGGCGATGAGGTGCCGTTCCAGATGTCGATTCCGGCGATGAAGGTCAGGGATTTCAATTTCACGTCCCTGTCGGACGCGGTGTAAGAAGACCGTCGCCCCTGCGCAGGCAGGGGCCCAAGTTCGTGGTGCCGCAACAAAATTGGGCCCCTGCCTGCGCAGGGGCGACGTTGTGGGAATGGAGAGAGAATGGAACGCCGTACCTTCCTGAAAATCGGCGCCGGCACCGCCGGCGTCATGCTGGTCCCGGTCCACGGCAGCGCCATCGCCGCCGAAGAGCTGCTGGAACCGCTGGCCATCGGCATCAAGAAAACGCTGGCCGACGCCGCCATGGATGCCGCCAAAAAGGCCGGCGCCTCCTACTGCGACGTGCGCGTCGGTCGCTACCTGAACCAGTACATCACCACGCGCGACCTGAACGTCGAGAGCGTGACGAATACCGAATCGACCGGCGTCGGCGTGCGCGTGATCGCCGCCGGGGCCTACGGCTTCGCCGCCACCAACTCGCTGCACCCCGACGCCGTCGCCAACGCGGCGCGCCAGGCGGTGGCGATCGCCAAGGCCAACGCCAGGCTGCAGGGCGAACCGGTGCAGCTGGCGCCGGTGAAGGGCGTGGGCGAGGTGGCCTGGGCCACGCCGTTCAAGCGCGACTGGCGCACCGTGCCGGTCAAGGACAAGGCCGAGATGCTGATCGCCGCCAACAAGGCGGGCCTGGACGCCGGCGCCAGCTTCATGACCGCCAACCTGTTCCAGGTGAACCAGCAAAAGTATTTCGCATCCACCGACGGCTCGTATATCGACCAGGACATCCATCGCCTGTGGGCGCCGATCAACGCCACCGCGGTCGACAAGGCCACCGGCAAGTTCCGCTCGCGCGCCGGCCTGGCGCCGCCGGTCGGCATGGGTTACGAATACTTCGACGCGAAACCGGAGCACAGGATCCGCGCCGCCGGCGGCGTCGCCACGCTGTACGACGGCGGCTACGACATCGTCGAGGAAGCCAGGAGCGCCGGCCGCCAGGCGCGCGAGAAGCTCACGGCCAAGAGCGTCGATCCGGGCAAGTACGACCTGGTGATCGCGCCGGAAAACCTGTTCCTGACCATCCACGAATCGGTCGGCCACCCGACCGAGCTCGATCGCGTGCTGGGCTATGAAGCCAACTACGCCGGCACCAGCTTCTGCACGCTCGACAAGTGGGAGTCGAAGAAATTCAAGTTCGGCTCCGGGATCGTCAACTTCGCCGGCGAGAAGACCGCAGCCGGTTCGCTGGGCGCGGTGGGCTACGACGACGAGGGCGTGCCGGCCAGGCGCTGGGACATCGTCCGCGACGGCATCCTGGTCAACTACCAGGCCACGCGCGACCAGGCCCACATCATCGGCGAGAAGGAATCGCACGGCTGCTCGTATGCGGACAGCTGGAGCAAGGTGCAGTTCCAGCGCATGCCGAACGTCTCGCTGGCGGCCGGCAAGGATCGGCTGACGCCCGACGAGATGGTCAAGGACGTCAAGCGCGGTATCTACGTGCTGGGGCGCGGTTCGTATTCGATCGACCAGCAGCGCTACAACTTCCAGTTCGGCGGCCAGCTGTACTACGAGATCCGCGACGGCAAGATCGGCCGCATGCTCGAGGACATGGCCTACCAGTCGAACACCCAGGATTTCTGGAATGCCTGCACGGCGATCTGCGACGAACGCGACTGGCGCATGAGCGGCTCCTTCTTCGACGGCAAGGGCCAGCCGAGCCAGGTCAGCGCGGTGTCGCACGGTTCCTCGACCACGCGTTTCAATGGCATCAACGTGATCAACACCGGCCGCAAGATCGCCTGAGGAGAGCAGGGCATGGCGGTCTACGATTTCTATTTCACGCGCCTGATGTACGAATCGGGCGACTGGGACGTGGACCAGCGCATGCCCAGCAATGTGCTCAATTCCCTGGTCGAGTACACCACGCTGCGGGTCGACCCGGCCGAGCGCGTGATCCCGCTGTCGGACCCGAAGATGCTGGAAGCGCCGTTCTGCTACCTGGCCGGGCACAAGCTGGTGCAGTTCACGCCCGCCGAGCGCAAGAACTTCGAACGCTACGTGAAGGGCGGCGGCTTCGTCTTCGTGGACGACTGCAACCACGACATCGACGGCCTGTTCGCCAAGTCCTTCGAGGCCGAGATGTCGCGCATCTTCGGCATGCACGCGATGCAGAAAATCCCGAACAAGCACCGCCTGTATTCGAGCTTCTTCCAGTTCGACGGACCGCCCAACACGGCGGTGGAACTGAACGGCTGGGGCGACGACCTGGTACACGAATACCTGCGCGCCATCGAACTCAAGGGCCGCATCGGCGTGCTGTACTCGAACAAGGACTACGGCTGCGAGTGGGACTACGACTTCCGCAACAAGCGCTGGCTGGCGGTCGACAACACCCGCTTCGCGGTCAACATCATTCAATACGCATTGGGAGCATAGCAGTGGCCTGGACCGAAAACGAGATCGCCGACCTGGTGGCGAAGGTCGATGCGCTGAAGGCCAGCATGGGCCGCGTCATCATCGGCCAGAAGGACGTGGTCGAGCTGCTGCTCACCTGCCTGCTGGGTGGCGGCCACGCGCTGGTGGAGGGCGTGCCGGGCCTGGGCAAGACCCTGCTGGTGAAGTCGCTGGCCCAAGCCACCGCGATGCAGTTCCGCCGCGTGCAGTTCACGCCCGACCTGATGCCATCGGATATCGTCGGCACCGAGATCCTCGAGGAAGATGCGGCCACGCGCCAGCGCGTGTTCCGCTTCCAGCCCGGCCCGGTGTTCACCCAGGTGCTGCTGGCCGACGAGATCAACCGCGCCCCGCCCAAGACCCAGTCGGCGCTGCTGGAAGCGATGCAGGAACGCTGCGTCACCTTCGCCGGCCAGACCCACGTACTGCCGAAACCTTTCTTCGTGCTGGCGACCCAGAACCCGATCGAGCAGGCCGGCACCTATCCGCTGCCCGAGGCCCAGCTCGACCGCTTCCTGCTGCGCATCGACGTCGGCTATCCGAGCGAGGACGAGGAAATGGCGATGGTAGGCGCCACCACCCATGCCGGCCTGCGCGACGCCGAACCGGCGCTGGAGCTGGAATCCTTGCTGCGCCTGCAGCAGCTGGTGCGCGACATCGAGATCGCCGAACCGATGCTGCGCTACGCTACCCGGCTGGTGCGCGCGACCCGTCCCGCCGACTCGCCGGTGGAGGCGGTCCGCAAGCACGTCGGCTGGGGCGCCGGACCGCGCGCCGGCCAGGCGCTGGTGCTGGCGTCGAAGGCGCGCGCCCTGATGCGCGGGCGCCTGGCCGTCACGCGCGAGGACATAGGCGCCATGTTGCTGCCGGTGCTGGCGCACCGGGTGCTGCGCAATTTCGAGGCCGAGGCCGACGGTGTCGCCATCGCCGACATCCTGGCCGCGCTGTCCGCCGGCATCCGGCCCGGGTAATCCGCGGTGCTGGACAGCAGGGCGCTGGCCGCCCATTCCACCCATCTCGGCCTGGCCGTGCGCCACGTGCTGGCAGGCCTCGGCCACGGCATCCACGCCGGGCGCGAGCGCGGCGCCGGCGTCGAATTCTCGGAATACCGGGCCTATGCGCCGGGCGACGAGTGGCGCCGCGTCGACTGGAAGCTGCTGGCGCGCGCCGACCGGTACTTCGTGCGCGAGGCCGAGCGCGACAGCCACGTCGCGGCCTGGCTGGTGCTGGACGCCAGCGCCTCGATGCTGGAGCCGAGCCGGCGCATTCCGGGCTTGACCAAGCTGGCCTACGCGAAGCTGCTGCTGGCCTGCGTGGGCGCCATCGCCCAGCGCCAGGGCGATGCCTTCGGCCTGGTCGTGTGCCGGGGCGAACGCGCCGATGTCGTTCCGGCGCTGCGCGGTCCGCGCCAGTTGCAGCGCGTGCTGGCCCGGCTCGAGCGCACCGAGGCTGGCGGCGGCCTGCCCGGCGCCGAGCTCCTGCGCGCCAGCCTGCATTTCAGCCGCACGCCGAGCTTCGTGTGCGTGGCCGGCGACTTCCTCGACTGGCCCTCGCCGCTGTCCGAGGCGCTGGTCCGCCTGCGCAGCATGCGCCACGACGTGCGCGCGCTGTGCCTGCACACCGAGGCCGAAGCCGAAGGCGGTTTCGACGCCGGCCTGGCATACCGCGACCCGGAAGGAGAGGGCGGCATCGTGCGCTTCGGCCGCGACCTGCGCGCCGGCTACCTGGGCAAGCGCGAGGCGCACTTCGAGGAGCTGGCGCGCCAGTGCCGGCGCCACGACCTGCCGCTGGTACAGGCGCGGATCGAGCAGGCGCCGGGCGCGGTCTTGCATGCGCTCCTGCACCAGCGGGGCGGACGATGAATCCCAGCCTGTGGTGGTGGGCGCTGCCGGTGCTGCTGCTGCCGATCCTGTGGCACCGCCGCAAGCGCGAACAGGACCGGGCCGGGCCGCTGGCAACGGCGCGCTTCCTGCCGAAAAGCGAACCGCTGCAGCGGCGCATATGGCGCTGGCGCGAACCGCTATTGCTGCTGCGGCGCTGCCTGCTGCTGCTGGCCCTGATCGCCCTGCTGGCCGATCCGGTGCTGCCCTGGCGCGGTGCGACGGTGCTGGTGGCGCCGGGCAGCGCGCCCGGCCTGGTCGAGCGCGAGGCCCGCGCGGCCGGCATGCAGGAGGCACCGCGCTTGACCCTGCCGGGACGCGACGCGCTGGCCTGGCTGCACGCCCACGAACGCGAGTTCCAGGCCGATGCACGCCTGCTGGTGGTGGGCGACGTCCCGATGCCGGCCGTCTTGCCGCGCTTTCGCCATGAAGTGATCCTGCGCAGCGCGCCAGTGCCGGCGGCGGCGCCGGAACGCCACGTCGCCGTGTTCAGCACGCGGCTTGAAACCTGGCGCCGCCTGTTCGGCGCCCTCGACGGCTTGCGCGTGGTGATCGATGCGCGTCCGGATGCGCGCACGGGGCTGGTGGTCTGGGACTTGCCCGAGGCGCCGCCGGCCGGCCTGCGCGCGCCGCTGTGGTGGGTGACGGATGCCGGCGCCTTCCCGGAACTGGCGAACGCGCCCCGGCTCAAGGGCATGCGCTACGCCGACAGCCCGCGCGGGCGCCTGTGGCACAACGCTGCCTGGCCGCCGTCCGACGCCGAGGCGGCGCGCACCCTGGTCGCCGACTGGCAGCGCCTGCACCATGGCCCCATGCCGTGGACCGCGCCGGCCCAGGTGCTGGCGCCGGATGCGGCCGCACCAATGAGGCCGGCGAGCGGCGCGCTGCGCGCGTGGCTGGCGCTGCTGCTGGTCGTGCTGTTTGCGCTGGAAAGGATGGCGACCCATGTCCGCCGACGCTGAGATCGCGCGCCGCATCCTGTCGCCCCTGTGGCGCGGCGCGCTGCTGCGCCGCGGCGGCATGTGGGCGGCCGGCGTCCTGCCCTGGCTGGCGCTGCGTTCGGGGCCGGGCCTGCTGGCCTGGTCGGCCTTCTGCGCCTGGGACGGCTTGCGCCTGCAGCGGCAGGTCAACCAGGGCTGGGCCGGCTGGATCGACGCCGCCGTGCCCGAGGTCGAGGACAGCGCGCGCCTGCTGGTAGCAGCGGAAACCCCGCTGGCGCAGATGCAGCGCCGGCGCCTGCTCGATCGGCTCGACAGCGTGCTGCCGCCGCGGCGCCTGCGCGCCATCGCCGTCAAGCGCGTGCGCTTCGGCCTGCCCTGGCTGGGCGCCGGCCTGGCCCTGGCCGGCCTGGCCTGGGGGGCTGCACTGTTGCAGCAGCCGGCCTCCGGCCGGGCCGGCGCGGCCGTCGCCGCCCCGGGCGCCGCTGCCGCCGCCCCGCGCTCCGAACTGAGCGTCACCCTCGCGCCGCCGCGCTACACCGGCGTCGCCACATCCACCAGTGCGCCGCGCGACCTGCAGGCGCCGGAACAGACGCTGGTCACATGGTGCCTGAAGGACGCATCGGCGGCGCCCGAGACCATCGAGCTGAGCGACGGGCAGCGCTTGCAGGCGGGCCGGGCATGCGCGCGCTGGCGCGCGGGCGAGTCGCTGTTCTGGCGCTGGCGCGGCGTGCGCTATACCCTGAAGGTGATCCCGGACCGGCCGCCCGAGATCACCGTCACCCAGCCGAATGACATGGTCAAGGAACTGGCGCGCGAGGCAAGGGTGGCGCCGATCGCCGTCGCCGTCAGCGACGATTACCGTATCGCGCAAGCCACCCTGCACCTGACGCTGGCGCGCGGCAGCGGCGAGAACATCCGCTTCAGCGACCGCGAGCTGCCGCTGCCGGTATCGAACGATCCGCGCCGGCGCGACTGGCGCCGCGACTGGCCGCTGGCCGACCTCGGCATGGAGCCCGGCGACGAACTGTATTTCTTCGTGCGCGCCACCGACAACGCATCCAGGCCGCATACGGTGCAATCGCCGACCTACACGCTGCGCCTGCCGGCGCCGCCGTCGGAACAGGAAGAAGACAGCGCGGCGCTGCCCATGCTGGTCAAGCCGGAAAGCCTGCGCAGCCAGCGCCAGGTGATCATCGATACCGAGCAGCTGGTGGCCGACATGCGCGCCAGGAAGCTTGGGGACGCCGCGCTGCGCGAGCGCAGCGAGTCCATCGCCGCCGACCAGGCCGCGCTGCGGCGGCGCTACGGCCAGTTCCTGGGAGAAGAATCGACGCTGTTCGGCGACGAGGACCATGACGAGGACCACGGCCACGAGGGCAAGCAGGACGTGCTGCACCGCTTCGGCCACGCGCACGACCAGGCAGAGAACGCCACCCTGTTCGACGACGCCACCAAGAAGCTGCTGCGGCGCGCGCTGTCCGCCATGTGGGATGCCGAGAAGGCGCTGCGCGCCATCACCCCGAAGACCGCGCTGCCGCCCGAGCACACGGCCCTGGAGGCGATCAAGGCGCTGCAGCAGTCCGAACGCATCTACTTGCACAAGACGGCTTTCACGCCGCCGCCGATCAGGGAAGACGGGCGCATGAGCGGCGACATGGCCGACACGGCCAGCTACCAACGCGCCCAGGATGAAGCCGGAGAAACCGTGCCGGCGCCCCTGCGCGAGCTGGTGCGGGCGCTGGGCGGAGACGGTGCCCTGCCGGCGCTGTGGACGCGCACGGCGCACGACTGGGTGCGCGAGCGCATCGGCGCGGACGAGGAACGCCTTGCGGCCCAGCGCGCGATCCAGGACGTGGCGGACGGCCGCCTTGACGCCCGCCCGGTACTGCGCGCCTGGCTGCGCGGGGCCGTGCAGGACGCCCCGGTGCTGCTGCAGGCCACGCCGGTGGTCGAGACGCCCCTGGTGAAATCGCTGCGTGGAGGCAGGCCATGAACCCGCTGCTCATCGCCGCCGCCGCCGCCATCCTGAGCGCAGGCGTCTATGTCGCGCGCCGGCGCTGGCCCGATGCGCTGCTGGCGCTGGCGGCCGGCGGCGCATTGGCGGGTGCGGTCGGCGACTTCGCCTGGCCGGCGCCCGCCGGGGTGGAGGCGCAGCACCTGCAGGGCGACGGCCTGCGCGCCGCGCAATGGGACGATCTGCCGGCGCGGCCGCTGGCATGGACGGCGCCATCCAGCCCGGCCATTGCCTTGCGCTTCCCGCGCGAAGTCGCCCTCGGGCGCATGTTCACCCTGGTGCTGGAACGTTCGTGGCGCGCGCCCGGCCGGCTGCAACTGCTGGCCGAGAATGGCCAGGTGCTGGCCGATGCCAAGGGGGAGGGCGTATTGGCCGTGCAATGGCTGCCGCCGCTGGCCGAGTCCCTGGTGCTGCGCGCGCGCCTGCTCGATGCTGCCGGCAAGACGGTCGATGAAGGGCCGCTGCCCGTCGTCGTGCGCGAACCCGCGCCACTGCGGGTGCGCGGACGCTTCGGCGCGCCTTCCTTCGATCTGCGCGTGCTCGATGAACTGCTGGCCGGCAGCCACGCCGCGATCGACTGGCAGGTCGAACTGGGCAGGCAGCTGCGCCGTCTCGAAACTGCGCGCGAGGACATGCCGCAGCCGGAGCTGGACATCGTCGATGCGGCCTGGTTCGAGCGCGCCGGCGCGCCCGCACGCCAGGCCCTGCTGGCACGGGTGGCGCAAGGCTCTTCCCTG
>Ga0265798_10001323_pt1 | contig 38664 bp, 33 predicted proteins | sample P3T30metagenome_FD_192430 | JGI IMG/M metagenome (GOLD analysis project Ga0265798, IMG submission 192430) | Plant litter microbial communities from East Loma Ridge, Irvine, California - P3 T30 | ecosystem: Environmental > Terrestrial > Plant litter > Unclassified | place: USA: California...
CTAGTGTTTTTCATGACGCGCTACATCTTCGTCACGGGCGGTGTTGTTTCTTCATTGGGGAAAGGCATTGCCTCGGCTTCATTGGCGGCCATCCTGGAGGCGAGGGGGCTCAAAGTCACCATGCTCAAACTGGACCCCTACATCAACGTGGATCCAGGCACCATGAGCCCGTTCCAGCACGGTGAAGTGTTCGTCACTCACGACGGCGCCGAGACCGACCTGGACCTGGGTCACTATGAGCGGTTCATCCGCACCACCATGACCCAGAACAACAACTTCACCACCGGCCGTGTCTACGAACACGTCCTGCGCAAAGAGCGCCGTGGCGATTATCTGGGGGCGACCATTCAGGTCATTCCGCACATCACCGACGAAATCAAGCGCCGCATCATCAAGGGTGCAGGCGATGCTGATGTTGCGTTGGTCGAAATCGGCGGTACGGTCGGTGACATCGAGTCGCAACCGTTCCTTGAAGCCATTCGCCAGTTGCGTTTCGAAGTCGGCGCACGCCGCGCGATGCTGATGCACCTGACGCTGGTTCCGTATATCGCGACTGCGGGCGAGACCAAAACCAAACCGACTCAGCACTCGGTCAAGGAATTGCGTTCCATCGGCCTGCAGCCAGATGTTCTGGTCTGCCGTTCCGATCACCCGATCGACATCTCGTCGCGTCGCAAGATCGCGCAGTTCACCAACGTTGAAGAGCGCGCAGTGATTGCGCTGGAAGACGCCGACACGATCTACAAGATCCCTGGCATCCTTCACTCGCAAGGTCTGGACGATTTCGTCGTCGAGCGCTTCGGCCTGCAATGCGGCGGCGCCGATCTTTCCGAATGGGACAAGGTCGTCGATGCCAAGCTCAACCCTGAGCACGAAGTCACCATCGCGATGGTCGGCAAGTACATGGAACTGCTCGACGCCTACAAGTCGTTGATCGAGGCCATGAGCCACGCCGGTATCACCAACCGCACCAAGGTCAACCTGCGTTATATCGATTCCGAAGACATCGAGAATCAGGGCACCGGCCTGCTGGAAGGCGTGGATGCGATTCTGGTGCCAGGCGGCTTCGGTCTGCGTGGCGTCGAAGGCAAAATCACTGCCGTTCAGTACGCTCGCGAAAACAAGGTTCCGTACCTGGGTATCTGCCTGGGCATGCAGGTTGCGGTCATCGAGTTCGCACGTAACGTGCTGGGCTGGAAGGACGCCAACTCCACTGAATTCGACCGCACCAGCGCGCACGCTGTCGTGGGTCTGATTACCGAGTGGGAAGACGCTACCGGCGCTGTTGAAACCCGCACCGAAAGCTCCGATCTGGGCGGCACCATGCGTCTGGGTGCGCAGGAATGCCAACTGGAAGCCGGTTCGCTGGTTCACGATTGCTATGCGAAAGACGTGATTGTCGAACGTCACCGTCATCGCTATGAAGTGAACAACAAGCTGCTGCCGCAACTGATCGAAGCCGGTCTGAAGATTTCCGGTCGTTCTGGCGATGGTGCCCTGGTTGAAGTGGTCGAGTCCCCGGATCATCCCTGGTTCGTTGCTTGCCAGTTCCATCCGGAGTTCACCTCCACGCCACGCGACGGTCATCCGCTGTTCAGCGGTTTCGTCAAAGCGGCACTGGCTCAACATCAGAAAAACGCCTGACAGGGATATCAGCACATGGCTCAGAAAATCATCCGCGTAGGCTCCATCGAGATCGCCAACGACAAACCCATGGTTCTGTTTGGCGGCATGAACGTCCTTGAGTCCCGTGACATGGCCATGCAGGTCTGCGAAGAGTACGTACGGGTTACCGAAAAGCTCGGTATCCCCTATGTATTCAAGGCCAGCTTCGACAAGGCCAATCGCTCATCGGTCAATTCGTACCGTGGCCCGGGCCTTGAAGAAGGCATGCGTATTTTCGAAGAGATCAAGCGCACCTTCAATGTGCCGCTGATCACCGATGTGCATGAGCCGCATCAGGCCGCCGTGGTCGCCGAAGTCTGCGACATCATTCAATTGCCGGCTTTTCTGTCCCGACAGACTGATCTGGTGGTCGCCATGGCCAGGACTGGCGCAGTGATCAACATCAAGAAAGCCCAGTTTCTCGCGCCTCAGGAAATGAAACATATCCTGACCAAGTGCGAAGAAGCGGGTAACGATCAGTTGATCTTGTGCGAACGTGGCTCAAGCTTCGGGTACAACAACCTGGTGGTGGACATGCTCGGCTTCGGCATCATGAAGCAGTTCGAATACCCGGTGTTCTTCGACGTGACTCATGCCCTGCAAATGCCGGGCGGCCGCTCCGATTCGGCCGGTGGTCGTCGTGCGCAGGTGCTGGATCTCGCCAAGGCTGGCCTGAGCCAGAACCTGGCCGGTCTGTTCCTCGAGGCTCATCCGGATCCGGACAATGCCAAGTGCGATGGCCCTTGTGCGTTGCGTCTCGACAAGCTCGAGCCGTTCCTTGCCCAGCTCAAGACGCTTGATGACCTGGTAAAAAGTTTTCCGACTGTAGAGACCGCTTGAGCAGGGTTCTCCGGTAAAGTGCCGTTCCCTGTCATTCGTGACGGGGTTGTCGCATTCAGGCCTGCCCGTTCAAGCGTCTGATTGCGAACATTGTTTTTTCCAGCTGCGTCGTTTTCGTCAATCTTGGAGTGTTTACAACAATGGCAAAAATCGTCGACATCAAAGGTCGTGAAGTTCTCGACTCCCGTGGCAATCCAACCGTAGAAGCCGATGTGCTCCTCGACAACGGCATCATCGGTTCGGCCTGCGCGCCGTCCGGTGCTTCAACCGGCTCGCGCGAAGCGCTCGAGCTGCGTGATGGCGACAAGAGCCGTTACATGGGCAAAGGCGTGCTGAAAGCGGTCGCCAACATCAATGGCCCGATTCGTGACCTGCTTCTGGGCAAGGATCCGGTCGACCAGAAGGCACTGGACCACGCGATGATCGCGCTCGACGCGACCGAGAACAAGGCAACCCTGGGCGCCAACGCCATCCTCGCTGTCTCTCTGGCCGCTGCCAAGGCTGCTGCCCAGGACCAGGACTTGCCGTTGTACGCGCACATTGCCAACCTGAACGGCACGCCGGGTGTCTACTCGATGCCAGTGCCGATGATGAACATCATCAACGGTGGCGAGCACGCTGATAACAACATCGACATCCAGGAATTCATGATCCAGCCGGTCGGCGCCAAGACCTTTGCCGAAGGCCTGCGCTGGGGTACCGAGATTTTCCATCACCTCAAGGCTGTGCTCAAGGCGCGTGGCTTGAACACCGCGGTTGGCGACGAAGGTGGTTTCGCCCCTAACCTGGCGTCCAACGAAGAAGCACTGAGCGCAATCGCCGAAGCCGTGGCCAATGCCGGTTACACGCTGGGCACTGACGTGACCCTGGCGCTTGATTGCGCGGCCAGTGAGTTCTACAAGAACGGCAAGTACACACTCAGCGAAGAAGGCGAGTACGACTCTGCCGGGTTTGCCGATTACCTGGCTGACCTGGTCAGCAAACACCCGATCATTTCCGTTGAAGATGGCCTGGACGAGTCTGATTGGGATGGCTGGAAAATCCTTACCGACAAGATCGGCGACAAGATCCAGCTGGTAGGTGACGACCTGTTCGTGACCAACACCAAGATCCTGAAAGAAGGCATCGACAAGAAAATCGCCAACTCGATCCTGATCAAGTTCAACCAGATCGGTACGCTGACTGAAACGCTGGAAGCCATCCAGATGGCCAAGGCTGCTGGTTACACTGCAGTGATCTCTCACCGTTCCGGCGAGACCGAAGATTCGACCATTGCCGACCTGGCCGTGGGCACGTCTGCCGGTCAGATCAAAACCGGTTCGCTGTGCCGCTCCGACCGTGTTTCGAAGTACAACCAACTGCTGCGTATCGAAGAGCAATTGGGTTCCAAGGCTGTGTATCGTGGTCGCGCCGAGTTTCGCGGCTGAGCCATAGGTGGTAAAAGACGCAGGACGTTGCGGAAAAGTCGATGCACCTGATTTCTCCCGCAAGCGTTGATGCTGACGCTCCGCTGTAGTCTGGAGTGATTGAGCCTGGCTTATGTCAGGCTCAATGCCCTCAGTCATTTGTTATCGTGTTGGCTCTGCCGTCTTTTTACTGGGTACCTGATATTTCAATGCGCAGTCCTAACTGGTTGTTCCTCGTCCTGCTGCTGTTGCTTGCCGGCTTGCAGTATCGCCTGTGGGTGGGTAACGGAAGCCTCGCACAAGTGGCCAGCCTGACTCAGCAAATCGCGGATCAGCACGCCGAGAATGAGGTGTTGCTGGAGCGAAATCGTGTGCTCGATGCTGAGGTCATGGAACTGAAGAAGGGCCTCGAGACTGTTGAAGAGCGTGCCAGGCATGAGCTGGGCATGGTCAAGGACGGCGAAACCCTTTACCAGTTGGCGCAATAAAAGTTGGTGCCATGAAAGATTTCCTTCCTGCCTTCTGGGCAGTGATACCTGCAGCGGGTGTAGGCGCCCGCATGGCAGCTGACCGTCCCAAGCAGTACCTGCAACTGGGCGGCCTTACCATCCTTGAACACAGTCTCCTTTGCTTTCTCGATCACCCGCGCTTAAAAGGGCTGGTGGTGAGTCTGGCTGCGGACGATCCGTGGTGGCCTGAATTGCCGTGTGCCCTGGATTCGCGTATTCAGCGTGTGGAGGGTGGCCAGGAGCGCTCGGGGTCAGTTCTCAATGCCTTGCTGCACCTGCATGCGAACGGTGCCAGCGATGAAGATTGGGTGCTGGTGCACGATGCCGCACGGCCGAATCTGGCGCGCAGTGATCTCGACACGCTGCTGAGCGAGTTGGCTGACGATCCGGTAGGCGGCTTGCTGGCGGTGCCGGCGCGCGACACCCTCAAGCGTGCAGACGCTGAGGGGCGAGTGACTGAAACGGTCGATCGCAGCCTGATCTGGCAAGCCTATACGCCGCAGATGTTCCGTCTGGGTGCCTTGCATCGCGCGCTTGCCGACAGCCTGGTATCAAATGTCAGCATCACCGATGAGGCCTCGGCCATCGAGTGGGCAGGGCAATCGCCCCGTCTGATCGAAGGCCGCTCTGATAACATCAAAGTCACTCGACCAGAAGACCTCGAATGGCTTCGCCTTCGGCGCAGCGAATTCGGGCGTTGATTCTGATCAAATAGCGCTGAGTAGGCTGCCGGTCTGCTCAGGCTACGACTGGTATTCATCGCGCAGTGCCAGGCCTTCCTTCAGATAATCGACCAGTTTTCTGACTTTCGGCGACAGATGCCGTTGCTGGGGATACAGCGCCCAGACCGCCGTGTTTGGCGGCTGATGCGCCTCCAGCAACGAGATCAGCGCGCCGCTCTTCAGATGCTTCTGCACATAATAGTCTGGCAACTGACACAGACCGACCCCGTGCAAAGCCGCGTCCAGTACGGCCTGCCCACTGTTACAGCGCCAATTGCCCTGAACCCGTTGCGAAAACTCTCGTCCGTTCTGTTGCAGCAGCCAGGTGTCGCTGCCTCCGATCAGACAGTTGTGGCGACTGAGTTCAGACAAGCTGTGAGGTCTGCCGTAGCGCTCGATGTAAGAGGGTGAAGCGCACAGGTACATTTGCCGTGGTGCCAGCCGGGTGGCCACCAGTCGCGAGTCCTGCAGCCGGCCCAGGCGAATCGCCAGATCCATGCCTTCGTGGACCAGGTCCAGAGTGTCATTGCTCAGTTCGATGTCGACGCGCAAATGCGGATAGACATCCATGAAGCGCGTCACCAGCGGGGTGATGAACCGCTCCCCGTAAGCCACTGCACAGGTCATGCGCAACAGCCCTTTGGGCTCGCTGGTCAGGTCGTTGACCGCCCGCAACGCTTCCTCGCGGCCATCCTGCAAACGCTGGCAATGATGTAGAAATGTCTGACCTGCCTCAGTCAACGCGACCTTGCGAGTGCTGCGATACAGCAAGCGGGTCTGCAGCCTTTCTTCGAGACGCACGATCTGGCGGCTCACGTGCGAAGACGACACACCCAGCCGCTGCGCTGCTGCTGTGAAGCCGCCACACTCAGCCACCGCGACAAACTCGTCCAGACCTTCCCAGCGATTGGTGTGCATTGATTGTCCCTGTACGGCAGTAATGTTTTGCTTTTAACGGTATTACTCGTCAATTGGCACTGTACTACACTGCAAACCTTGTTTTTATCCGCTGGAGAAGATTGATGATCAAGTCACGCGCCGCTGTTGCCTTCGAGGCCAAGAAGCCCCTGGAAATCGTTGAAGTCGATGTCGCCATGCCGAAGGCCGGTGAGGTCCTGCTGCGAGTGGTGGCTTCCGGCGTTTGCCACACCGACGCTTACACCTTGTCCGGTGCAGATCCTGAAGGCATCTTCCCGTCGATTCTGGGTCATGAAGGTGGTGCGATCGTCGAAGCCGTTGGCGAAGGCGTGACATCGGTCGTTGTCGGTGATCACGTCATTCCGCTGTACACGCCGGAGTGTCGTCAGTGCAAATTCTGCCGTTCGGGCAAAACCAACCTGTGCCAGTCGATCCGCGCCACGCAGGGCAAAGGCCTGATGCCGGACGGCACGACTCGCTTCTCCTATAAAGGCGAGCCCATTTTTCACTACATGGGCACCTCGACCTTTTCCGAGTACACCGTGCTACCGGAAATTTCCGTCGCCAGGATCGACAAGCAAGCACCACTGGAAAAGGTCTGCCTGTTGGGCTGCGGCGTAACCACTGGCATTGGCGCCGTGCTCAATACTGCCAAGGTCAAACCGGGCGACACAGTGGCCATCTTCGGTCTGGGCGGTATCGGCCTTTCGGCAGTGATTGGTGCGGTCAAGGCAAAAGCGGCGCGAATCATCGCCATCGACATCAACCCGGGCAAATTTGAAATTGCCAAACAACTCGGTGCCACTGACTGCGTCAACCCGAAAGACTTTGATCGCCCGATCCAGGAAGTCATCGTCGACATGACCGATGGCGGTGTCGATTTCTCTTTCGAGTGCATCGGCAACGTGCAATTGATGCGCGCAGCGCTGGAAAGCTGCCACAAGGGTTGGGGCGAGTCAGTGATCATCGGTGTTGCGGGTGCCGGTCAGGAAATCTCCACCCGTCCGTTCCAGCTGGTCACCGGCCGCGTCTGGCGCGGTTCGGCGTTCGGTGGCGTTCGTGGTCGCACCGAACTGCCGAGCTACGTCGACATGGCACAGACCGGCGAAATCCCGCTGGACACCTTCATCACCCACACCATGGGCCTTGAAGATATCAACAAGGCATTCGACTTGATGCACGAAGGCAAAAGCATTCGCACCGTCATTCATTTCTAAGCAGCGACAAAACGTTGGCCACTGATTGCAAAAGTGCAAAGAGTCTTTTGCAGTCTGGGCCGCGGTTTGAAGTTGGGAGTCGACGACCATGACCCTGGAAAACATTTCCTGCCAAAAAAGCTTTGGCGGATGGCACAAGCGTTACAAACATCACTCTCAGGTGCTGGGCTGCGACATGGTGTTCGCCGTTTATCTTCCTCCGCAGGCAGAGCAGGGCGCCAGGCTGCCGGTGCTTTACTGGCTGTCAGGATTGACCTGTAACGATGAGAACTTCATGCAGAAGGCCGCTGCTCAGCGTATTGCGGCCGAACTGGGCATCATCCTGGTAGCGCCTGACACCAGCCCGCGGGGTCCTGATGTGCCGGATGATCCGGACAATGCCTGGGACTTCGGCCTGGGTGCCGGCTTTTATCTGAATGCCACTGAAGCGCCATACGCTCGGCATTATCAGATGCACGACTATGTCGTAAAAGAGCTGCCGTCGCTGATCGAGGCGCACTTCCCGGCTTCCCAGGCGCGCAGCATCAGTGGACATTCGATGGGTGGCCACGGCGCGCTGGTTTGCGCATTGCGCAACCCTGGGCGATACAAGTCGGTGTCGGCGTTTTCGCCAATCAGCAACCCGATGGACTGTCCGTGGGGGCAGAAAGCTTTCAGCCGTTATCTGGGCGAGGATCGCTCACGCTGGCGTGAATGGGACGCCAGCGTGCTGATCGCAGAGGCCAGCGAGCAGTTGCCGACCCTGGTCGACCAGGGTGACCGGGATGATTTTCTCATCAATCAGCTCAAGCCCGAAGCGTTGTCTCAGGCAGCCAAGGCGGTGCAGTACCCGCTGACCTTGAGAATGCAGCCTGGCTACGACCACAGCTATTTCTTCATTGCCAGCTTCATCGAGGACCATCTGCGTCATCATGGCGAAGCCTTGAACAGCTAACGTGCTCCAAAGCAGGTAGAATCACGCCCTGACTTTTTTCGGGGCGTTTTTTTATGCGTATTGGCCATGGCTATGATGTGCACCGTTTCGCAGAAGGCGATTTCATTACCTTGGGCGGCGTGCGGATTGCACACGGTTTCGGCCTGCTGGCTCACTCTGATGGCGATGTTTTGCTCCATGCGCTGAGTGACGCACTTTTGGGCGCTGCCGCGCTTGGGGACATCGGCAAGCATTTCCCCGATACCGATCCACAATTCAAGGGCGCCGACAGCCGCGTACTGCTGCGACATGTGCTCAAACAGGTTCAGATCAAGGGCTGGAAAGTGGGTAATGTCGACGCCACCATCGTGGCTCAGGCACCCAAGATGGCGCCGCACATCGACGCCATGCGGGCGCTGATCGCCGAAGATCTTCAGGTTGAGCTGGACCAGGTCAATGTGAAAGCCACCACCACTGAAAAGCTGGGTTTCGTGGGTCGTGAAGAAGGCATTGCCGTGCATGCTGTTGCTTTGTTGCTGCGCGCATGACCGAACTCGAACTGCTGGGCCCAAGGGCCTATGGCGATGCGTTGGGCCGGGCCGTTCTCAAGGCAACGGCTGAAGACTTTCAAGTGGATGAAGTGCTCGACATACCCATGTCCGGCAGTGGCGAGCATTTGTGGCTATGGGTTGAAAAACGTGGGCTCAATACTGAAGAAGCTGCCCGTCGCTTGGCTCGCGCTGCGGGCGTTCAGTTACGCACTGTCAGCTATGCCGGTCTCAAGGACCGCCAGGCACTGACTCGCCAGTGGTTCAGCATTCAGTTACCAGGCAAGGCCGACCCCGATTTGTCGGCTGCGCAGGATGAGACGCTGCAGATACTCAAAAGCAGCCGCCATTCGCGCAAGCTGCAACGTGGTGCGCACGCTGCCAACGGTTTTACCCTGAGGCTTACTCAGCTGGAGGCTGACAAGGAGGCCTTGAACCAGCGCCTTGAGTCGATTGCCCGCTCGGGTATCCCCAACTATTTTGGTGCGCAGCGGTTCGGCTATCTGGGCGGAAACCTGGGTGAGGCACGCGATTATGCTGCACGCCAGTCGCTCCCGGAGCAGCGGGCAGTTCGCTCCAGGCTGCTTTCAACTGCGCGCAGTTACCTGTTCAACCGTGCCTTGGCAGCGCGAGTCGCCGACGGCAGTTGGCAGCGTGCTCAGGTCGGTGACCTGCTGGCGTTTACCGACAGTCGAAGTTTTTTTCCTGCCGGTATCGACGAGTGCAGCGATCCACGGTTGGCCATTCTGGATGTGCACCCGACGGGTCCGCAATGGGGTGAAGGCCCATCGCCAGCCGCTGGCGCGACCGCTGAGCTCGAAAATGCCATTGCTGCTGAAGAATCAGCACTGCGCGACTGGTTGGTCAGGGCTGGAATGGAGCACGAACGTCGCATCCTTCGGCTGCCCATTGGGCGGCTGACGTGGCATTATCCCGAGCCTGACATTCTGCAACTGGAATTCGTCCTGCCGCCCGGATGTTTCGCCACCGTTTTGGTGCGCGAACTCGTCGATCTGGTGCCGGTTGGGCAGACGGACAGCTCATGCGTATTCTGATTTCAAATGATGACGGGGTGAATGCTCCCGGTCTTGCAGCGCTGTATGCGGCGCTGACGGACTACACTGAGTGCGTGGTAATTGCACCTGACCAGGATAAAAGCGGCGCCAGCAGCTCGTTGACGCTCGATCGGCCTTTGCATCCGCAGACGCTGGGCAATGGCTTTATCAGTTTGAACGGCACGCCGACCGATTGCGTTCATCTGGGGCTGAACGGGCTTCTGGAGCAGGAGCCGGACATGGTTGTTTCAGGGATCAATCTGGGCGCCAATCTGGGTGATGACGTGTTGTATTCAGGCACGGTTGCCGCAGCGCTTGAGGGACGCTTTCTGCAGCGTCCGTCATTTGCTTTTTCGTTTCTGTCGCGTCAGGTGGAAAATCTGGCCACTGCCGCGCATTACGCACGTCTGCTGGTCGAGGCTCATGAACAGCTCGACCTGCCGCCGCGTACGGTGTTGAACGTGAATATCCCGAACCTGCCACTGGAGCATGTGCGAGGCGTTCAACTGACACGCCTCGGGCATCGTGCCCGTGCCGCAGCTCCGGTCAAGATGGTTGACCCTCGCGGTCGTGCCGGATACTGGATCGCCGCCGCCGGAGATGTCGAAGACGGTGGTGCGGGTACTGACTTTCATGCGGTCATGCAAGGATATGTCTCTATTACACCGTTGCAGCTGGATCGAACCTATCAGGACGGTTTTGGCAGCCTGAATCATTGGCTGGAGGGTCTGCGCTGATGTCGCGCGAGCAAGATGATCTGTTAAGACGCGGGATCGGGATGACCTCGCAGCGCACTCGCGAGCGCTTGATTCAGCGTTTGTCTGAAGAGGGCGTGTCCAATGACCGCGTTCTGGATGTGATTCGCAAGACCCCTCGTCACTTGTTCGTGGATGAGGCGCTGGCGCACCGGGCTTACGAAGATACGGCGCTGCCTATTGGTCACAACCAGACCATCTCGCAGCCATACATGGTCGCCCGTATGAGCGAGCTTCTACTGGCTGCTGGCCCATTGGACAAGGTCATGGAAATCGGCACAGGCTCTGGTTATCAGACCGCCGTGCTGGCGCAACTGGTGGAACGCGTGTTTTCGGTAGAGCGCATCAAGGTGCTCCAGGATCGTGCCAAGGAGCGTCTGGTCGAGCTCAATGTGCGTAACGTTGTCTTTCGCTGGGGCGATGGCTGGGAAGGGTGGCCTGCTCTGGCGCCCTATAACGGGATAATTGTTACCGCAGTGGCGACCGATGTACCACAGGCATTGCTCGACCAACTGGCGCCTGGGGGCCGTCTTGTCATCCCGGTAGGCTCTGGAGAAGTTCAGCAGTTGATGCTGATCATTCGCGAGGAAAACGGATTTTCACGCCATGTGCTGGGCGCTGTAAGGTTTGTGCCTTTGTTGAACGGGCCTATCGCGTGAAAGTCGTCCCGGATAACGAGTGAATTCTGGCGACGGTCGCGGGTCTACAACCGTCTGCCGGTATTGATGAAGTGTCGCAATGCATCGTATCTGTTTTGAGATCCGTGCATGTCATCGTTTATGACGCAGTTAACCACTGGCTGCCCGCCGCGCTTGCGGCAAAATAGGCACCTTTTGAATTCAGTCACCAGTAAAGGGAGTGGCGGGTGAGTCACGCAGTCATTCAGCAGCTCAGGTCTTCAAGAAGTTATCAGCGTCTGTTGATTGGCATTGCTCTCAGTGTCCTTTTGGTGGGCTGCTCCAGCTCGCCTTCGGGCGGTGTTCGTGTTGTTGATCGCAATGGCAATACGGTCGCTCAACGTCCCGCAGTTACCACTGGGCAATATGTAGTCCGGCGTGGCGATACGCTCTTTTCCATTGCGTTTCGTTACGGCTGGGACTGGAAAGCCCTCGCTGCCCGTAACCAGATTCCAGAGCCGTTCACGATCAAACCGGGTCAGACCATACGCTTTGACGGGCGCTCGTCTTCGTCGCCGGAAGTGGCGTCCAGCTCCGGCGGCGGCACTCCTGTCACCACGACTTCGACCAGTACCAGCAGCTCCGGCTCGGTCAAAACCACGGTCATTTCAAAGCCGATTGCCGTTGTACCGGTAGTAATACCTCCATCTGCAACCACCGCGACAGGCCCCGCTGGCAAGTCGCCGTCGGGTTGGACGTGGCCTTCAAGCGGCATATTGATAGGAAAATTTTCTTCAAACGGTAGTTTGAATAAAGGAATTGATATCGCTGGTGATTTGGGACAGCCTGTTTTGGCTGCGTCTGATGGTTCAGTTGTTTACGCCGGAAGTGGATTACGGGGCTACGGCGAATTGATCATCATCAAACACAGCGATACCTACGTCAGCGCCTACGGTCACAACCGCAGGCTTTTGGTACGGGAAGGGCAACAGGTCAAGGCAGGGCAAACGATTGCCGAAATGGGGTCAACAGGAACTGACCGGGTGAAACTGCATTTTGAGATTCGCCGACAAGGAAAGCCTGTAGATCCACTGGGATTTTTGCCACGCCGCTGATAGTTGCCAGCCTGTTCCTGGCGCAGAAGGAACAGGCTCAAGCGTTGCCACGGAAATAGGCGTCGCTGGAGCTTGAGGTCGAACTCACCAAAGGACTATAACAATGGCTCTTAGCAACGAAGCGCCGGAGTTTGACATCGATGATGACGTGCTCCTCATGGACGCTGGCATTGTCCTGGGGGAAGCGCCGAAAGAGAAGCAGCCGTCTACTGCTGCTACTGGGCGCACGAAAGCAAAGCACGCCGCATCGCTCAAACAACACAAATATATTGATTACACTCGGGCGCTCGACGCTACGCAGCTGTACCTCAATGAAATAGGCTTTTCCCCTCTGTTGTCCCCGGAAGAAGAGGTCCACTTTGCGCGCTTGTCGCAACGTGGTGATCCGGCTGGGCGCAAACGCATGATTGAGAGCAATCTGCGGCTGGTAGTCAAGATCGCCAGACGCTATGTCAATCGTGGTCTGTCATTGCTGGATCTGATCGAAGAGGGCAATCTGGGCTTGATCCGGGCTGTTGAAAAATTCGATCCTGAACGCGGTTTCCGCTTCTCTACCTACGCCACCTGGTGGATTCGTCAGACCATCGAGCGCGCGATCATGAATCAGACCCGGACTATCCGGTTGCCGATTCACGTCGTCAAAGAACTCAATGTCTACCTGCGCGCTGCCAGGGAGTTGACGCAAAAGCTTGACCACGAACCGTCCCCTGAAGAGATCGCGAACCTGCTGGAAAAACCGGTGGGCGAGGTCAAGCGCATGCTTGGGCTCAATGAGCGTGTTTCCTCGGTGGATGTCTCTCTTGGGCCAGACTCTGACAAGACGCTACTGGATACGTTGACCGATGACCGGCCCACGGACCCCTGCGAGCTACTGCAGGACGACGACCTGTCACAAAGCATTGATCAGTGGCTTTCCGAGCTCACTGAAAAGCAGCGTGAAGTGGTCATACGTCGCTTCGGTTTGCGCGGCCACGAGAGCAGTACGCTTGAGGATGTAGGCCTTGAGATCGGGCTGACCCGCGAGCGTGTTCGGCAGATCCAGGTAGAGGGCCTCAAGCGCCTTCGTGAGATCCTGGAGAGGAATGGTCTTTCGAGCGAGTCGCTCTTTCAGTAATCCCCCCAGCCAGCTCTCCCCACAGCCGATATCGACACGATGTGTTCATATCGGCTGTTTTATATGTCTTGCATCATGTAACCGCGTGTCGCTTCAGATTCTCTGTTGTCCAGCCCCGATGATTCGCATAGCGGGTGTGCGGTTGAGTGCTGCGGTTTAAAACGTGCGGCTCGTGTAGGTTATTGCGCACATAGGCTGTAAGTCATGTTGGTTTTGAAGGTGAGAGTAATCACTCAATGCCTACCTGAATGTCATTAACGTTCTGATATGCATAGAATTATTATTTTCGGTCACTGTAGGGCGGAAATATTTTGCTTCGTGCTGGCGCTTGCCTCTGCTCAGCAAATGACTAGTATCGGAACTGTGCCAAGGGATCGGCGCAGGCCGTCAAGGATGACAGTCGAGGACATGGCAGGATGCCATTCATCAGGACGATGATCAGGGAATACAGGGACAATGGAATGGGTGTGGGCGGGTCATACCGCCCCTTTTTTATCGCTTTACATGCGTTTGAACACCTGACAAAAAAGGCCCTTGAAGGGCCTTTTTTGTTGTCTGGAATCTAGCGTTCCAGATCGGCAATCTTGTCTTTTTTACCGTCCCACTCTGCCGCGTCAGGCAAAGCGTCTTTCTTTTCCGTGATGTTAGGCCACACCTCGGCAAGCTCGGCGTTGAGCTCGATGAAGTTTTCCATCCCGGCAGGAATCTCGTCTTCCGAGAAGATTGCCTGAGCAGGGCATTCAGGCTCACAGAGAGCGCAGTCAATGCACTCGTCCGGGTGAATGACCAGGAAGTTTGGTCCCTCGTAGAAGCAGTCCACCGGACAGACTTCCACACAGTCGGTGTACTTGCACTTGATGCAGTTGTCGGTGACGACGAAGGTCATTTCTAATTCTCTCCTCAGGCGATGCGGCAGAGCCCTTCCAGACAGGGTTGCCAGGTTCGGGACGTTTCCCGGCCCTGTGAAATCACGTGCTTTTGATAAGTGGCCTTGAGGCAGTCTGACTGCGTCGCCTGCCACTCACCCTTGGTTCGCTGCGTTTCACGCGGCTCGATCGGCTGCTCAGCCAGGCTAAAAGCTGAGAGCATCCCAGACCGCGCGGGATTCTAACAGCATGTAACGGCCCGCGTCACAGGCGAGTTTGCAATGTGTAAAGCAAATCCAGCGCCTGACGTGGAGTCAGATCATCAACCTTGATCTTCGACAGTTCGTCGAGCACTGGGTGCGGCAAGCTTGCGAACAGGTCGCTTTGGAGCGGCACGGCAGGTTTTCCCGGCTTGGCTCGAGGTTGTTCGTGGGGCAGGCTGGTCGTTTCCAGGCGCTGCAGATGCTCTTTTGCACGCGTGATCACTTTGCCTGGAACGCCCGCCAACTGGGCCACAGCTAGGCCATAGCTCTGGCTGGCAGGGCCTGGCAGCACCCGATGCAGGAATACGATTCGCTCATTGTGTTCAGTGGCGTTCAGGTGCACGTTGCTGACCAGCGGTTCGCTTTCCGGCAGGACTGTCAGCTCGAAGTAATGTGTGGCGAACAGCGTGTAGGCTCTCAGCTGGGCGAGACATTCTGCCGCAGCCCAGGCAAGCGAAAGGCCGTCGAATGTACTGGTGCCACGCCCGACCTCATCCATCAGCACAAGACTTTGATCGGTCGCGTTGTGCAGGATGTTCGCGGTTTCGCTCATTTCCACCATGAACGTGGAGCGGCCGCCCGCCAGGTCGTCACTTGAGCCGATCCGGGTGAAGATGCGGTCCACCAGTGACAGCTCGCAACTGGCGGCAGGAACGAAGCTGCCAATGTGCGCCAGCAGCACGATCAACGCAGTCTGGCGCATGTAGGTCGATTTACCGCCCATGTTCGGACCAGTAATGACCAGCATTCGGGTCTGATCATCCAGTGCCAGGTCGTTGGCGACGAAAGGTGTGGACAGCACTTGCTCGACAACCGGGTGGCGACCCTGCTCTATGCGCATGCACGGCTCTGCGACGAAGCGTGGGCAATTGAGGTCAAGATTCAGCGCGCGTTCGGCCAGATTGCTCAGTACATCAAGCTCGGCCAACGCTGCAGCGGTATCTTGAAGTGGCGCCAGGTGACCGATCAGGTCTTCAAGCAACGCTTCGTAGAGCATTTTCTCGCGCGCAAGTGCACGGCTCTTGGCCGACAATGCCTTGTCTTCGAACTCCTTGAGCTCCGGCGTGATGAATCGCTCTGCGCCTTTCAGGGTTTGACGGCGAATGTAATCGACGGGCGCCTGTTCGGCCTGCTTGCTGGGAAGCTCGATAAAGTAGCCATGCACGCGGTTGTAGCCGACTTTCAGGTTGGCGAGGCCGGTGCGAGCTTTTTCGCGCGCTTCAAGATCAATCAGAAACTGGCCCGCGTTCTCGCTCAACGATTGCAGGTCGTCCAGTTCGGCGTCGTAACCGGTCTTGAGAACGCCGCCGTCACGGATCACCGCAGGAGGATTATCGATAATTGCGCGTTGCAGCAGGTCAGCCAGTTCGGGATAGGTGCTCGCAGTACTCGCCAACTGTTGCAGGTGCGGCGCATCCAGATCGGTCATTGCCTGCTGCAAAGCGGGCAGAGCGCTTAGCGCATCGCGTAAACGGGCAAGGTCTCTTGGACGGGCATTGCGCAGGCCGATACGCGCAAGGATCCGCTCGATGTCACCGATTTCCTTGAGTTGCGGTTGCAGACTTTCGAAGCGGTAACGCTCCAGAAAACAGGTGATCGAGGTCTGACGCGCCTGCAGAATTGTCAGGTCCCGCAACGGGCGATTCAGCCAGCGCGTCAGCAGACGCGTACCCATTGCCGTCTGGCAGCGGTCCAGGACCGATTGCAACGTGTTATCGCGGCCACCCGCCAGGTTGGTATCCAGTTCAAGGTTGCGGCGGCTGGCGCCGTCCAGAATCACCGTATCGTCCAGCCGCTCGTGACGCAGGCTGCGCAAGTGCGGTAGAGCAGTGCGCTGGGTTTCCTTGGCATAACTCAGCAGGCAACCGGCTGCACCGATTGCCAGCGTCAGCATTTCGCAGCCGAAGCCCTTCAGGTCCTGCGTCGAAAATTGCTGGCACAGGCTCTTGTGAGCCGAATCCCGCTCGAAATCCCATGGCGCACGACGTCTTGCCCCGCGGCGTTTTTCAGCAGGCAGGCCCTGTGGCCAATCATCCGGAATCAACAGCTCGACCGGATTGATACGCTCAAGCTCGGCCAGCAGGTTTTCCCAGCCCTTGATTTCCAGCACGCTGAAGTTGCCGCTGGTGATGTCCAGTACCGCAAGGCCGAACAGACGTTCGTCACCCAACACGGCTGCGATCAGGTTGTCCCTGCGCTCGTCGAGCAATGCTTCGTCGCTGACAGTGCCAGGGGTGATGATGCGTACGACCTGACGGTCGACCGGGCCCTTGCTGGTGGCCGGATCGCCGATCTGCTCGCAGATCACGACCGACTCTCCCAGCTTGACCAGCTTGGCCAGATAACCTTCGGCAGCGTGATAAGGGATGCCGCACATGGGGATGCTTTGCCCGGCCGACTGACCGCGTGCCGTCAGGGTAATATCCAGCAACTTGGCGGCTTTCTTGGCGTCTTCATAGAAGATTTCGTAGAAATCACCCATGCGGTAAAACATCAGCTGGTCCGGGTGCTGGTTTTTCAGCCTCCAGTACTGCTGCATCATGGGGGTGTGTGAAGAGAGGTCGGAAATTGCTTTATTCATCAGTAATTCAGGCAAGTTCTTGAGGAGATGGGGCAAACCCTGGCGTACGACGGAAAGACCCTCTGGGTTTCGAGGGTTGTCTGCTCAATGGTCGCGATGCGCGCAAGGTTATCACGCACGTCGCAGGGACGCAGGTCTGGCTTGGCGGTGTCTCAATCGTCACGTTGCGTTTCTGAACGTCCATGAACGTCTATTTGCTGTATAGACTTCCATCGCTGCCACCGATACCCGGCAGGCGGCGTATAAAAAAGGACTTTTATATGACGAACAAACGAGCAAGGGATGCGGTCAATGGACGTTTCATTCCACTGGAAGAAGCACGGCGCAGACCGAGAGAAACAACGGTCGAAACGATCAGAAAGCCTGGGTCGAAGAAAAAGGATTGAAGGCTGACCCCGATGCAACTGCGCTTGCAGTTGCATTCGGAGCCAAGGCCGGTTTGTGAATCAATTGACTGAACGGAGCACACCGTGGACGAAACAACCCGACTCGCAGCCTCCTTGGGCACACTTCTGCTGGCTTCTGGTGAGCAGGTCACGACGGCTGAGTCCTGTACGGGTGGCGGCATTGCTGAAGCCATTACCCGTATAGGCGGTAGCTCTGGCTGGTTCGAGGCCGGTTATGTGACGTACTCCAATGCCCAAAAGACTCGGCAGCTGGGTGTGCCTGAAGCACTTTTCGCGCAGGTTGGGGCGGTCAGTCAGGCGGTGGTAGAGGCCATGGCGCGCGGTGCTCAGGTTGAGAGCGGAGCGCGATTCGCCGTCGCTGTCAGCGGCGTCGCCGGGCCTGGCGGCGGCTCGGTCGACAAGCCGGTTGGCACCGTCTGGGTATGCTGGGGGGACGGGCAGAACCTGATCGCGCAGCGGCGTTGGTTCGACGGCGATCGCGAGCAAGTGCGCCGACAAACGGTAAATACCGCGCTGGAGGGGCTTATCCGGTTGGCGCAGGGAGAAATGCCAAATCAGGGGTAGGCGTGAGCTGATCCCTGTGGAATAATACTGTCTACTTATACAGGTGTTGTGGCCGCTACGGCCCTAATTGAATTTGATTACGTGAGGACTTCAATGGACGACAACAAGAAGAAAGCCTTGGCTGCGGCCTTGGGTCAGATCGAGCGTCAATTCGGTAAAGGTGCCGTGATGCGCATGGGCGACCATGATCGCCAGGCAATCCCTGCCATCTCTACCGGTTCGCTGGGTCTGGACATCGCACTGGGCATCGGTGGTCTGCCGAAAGGCCGGATCGTGGAAATCTACGGCCCTGAGTCGTCGGGTAAGACGACGCTGACGCTTTCTGTTATTGCGCAAGCTCAAAAGATGGGTGCGACCTGCGCATTCGTGGACGCCGAGCATGCCCTCGATCCGGAATACGCTGGCAAGCTGGGCGTCAATGTCGACGACCTGCTGGTTTCGCAGCCCGACACCGGTGAGCAGGCGCTGGAAATCACCGACATGCTGGTGCGCTCCAACGCCATCGACGTGATCGTGGTCGACTCGGTTGCTGCCCTGGTTCCAAAGGCAGAGATCGAAGGCGAAATGGGCGACATGCACGTGGGTCTGCAAGCGCGTCTGATGTCGCAGGCGTTGCGCAAGATCACCGGTAACATCAAGAACGCCAACTGCCTGGTTATCTTCATCAACCAGATCCGTATGAAAATCGGTGTGATGTTCGGTAGCCCGGAAACCACCACCGGCGGTAACGCACTCAAGTTCTACGCATCGGTACGTCTGGATATCCGTCGCACCGGCGCAGTGAAAGAAGGCGACGAAGTAGTCGGCAGCGAAACCCGCGTCAAGGTTGTTAAGAACAAGGTAGCACCGCCTTTCCGTCAGGCTGAGTTCCAGATTCTTTACGGCAAGGGTATCTACCTGAACGGCGAGATCATCGACCTCGCGGTTCTGCACGGTTTCGTCGAGAAGTCGGGTGCCTGGTACAGCTATCAGGGCAGCAAGATCGGTCAGGGCAAGGCCAACTCGGCCAAGTTCCTGGCAGATAACCCGGAAATCGGCAAAGGCCTCGAGAAGCAGATCCGCGACAAGCTGCTGACTCCGGGTGTTGACACCAAAGCCGTGGGTTCCCGTGAGCCTGCCGCCGCCGATGACATGGCCGAAGCAGACGTTGATATCTGATATTGATATCTGAGCTATCTGATACCCATGTCTGCTGTCCTTGATACACCAGTCGCCGTCCGGCGAACAGCAATGGACCTGCTCGCGCGACGCGAGCATGGTCGAGTCGAGCTGACGCGCAAATTGCGTCAGCGCGGCGCCCCTCCCGAGCTTATTGAAGCCGCCCTTGATCGTCTTATCGAAGAGGGGCTGCTCTCTGAATCCCGCTATCTCGAAAGCTTTGTCTCTTATCGATCACGTTCGGGCTATGGGCCCGTGCGCATTCGAGAAGAGCTGAGCCAACGCGGCCTTCAACGAAGCGACATCGATCAGGCACTCAGGGAGTGCGGTGTAGACTGGCAGGAAAAGCTTCAGGAGACCTGGCAGCGCAAGTTCGCCGGGAAACTGCCTGCCGACGCTCGCGAACGTGCTCAGCAAGGGCGGTTTCTCAGCTATCGGGGATTTCCGCTGGACATGATCGGCCGCTTGTTAAGCGGCCGGTGTATGGACGATTGAAATCAGGTCGCGTTCAGCGACTCGTTTGGCTGGGCTGCGAGCAGGGTACTTGAGTCGTTCGCGTGATTTTCTGGCAGATTGATGTAATCCACCAGTTCACGAAGGCGTCCCTGGTTGCGTCCGGTAAACGTGAAAGCCAATCGAGTCAGGTGGCTGAACTGAGTTTCGTCCTGTTCCTCTCCTTGATAGCCATGCTGGTGAAAATTCTCGCTGACACACAGGTCGGCAAACGCTTCCTGCATGTGCGCCATTGCCTGGTCAGTCAGGGGATGGTTCATGCGGATCACGAACTTGTTTTTGAGCCAGCGGCTTGAATGGAAGTTGCGATAGAACTGCTTGATCTCTTCCACGGCTTCGTCGGCGCCATAGACCAGTCTCATCAGCTTCATGTCGGCGGGCAGGATGTAGTGATTGTCCTGCAGCTGGCTCTTGATGAAGTCCAGTGCACCTTGCCAGAAACTACCGCCGGGCGTGTCCAATAGCACAATGGGAACCAGCGGACTTTTACCAGTCTGCACCAGCGTCAAGACTTCCAGCGCCTCATCAAGTGTCCCGAAACCGCCAGGGCAAAGCACCAATGCATCGGCTTCCTTGACGAAAAACAGCTTGCGAGTGAAGAAGAAGTGGAAAGGCAGGAGGTTTTCAGTGCCTTCCACGGTCGGGTTGGCGTGCTGTTCGAACGGCAGGGTAATGTTGAAACCCAGGCTGTGCTTCAACCCGGCGCCGGCATGGGCTGCGGCCATGATGCCTCCGCCTGCACCCGTGATAACCATCATGTCGGATTGAGCCAGCTTTTCGCCAAGCTCAGTCGCCTGTGCGTACAGAGGGTGTTCCATAGGCGTGCGGGCGGAGCCGAACACCGTCACTTTGCGGCGCCCCTTGAAGCGCTCCAGCACCCGGAAGGCGCCGTCCAGTTCGCGCAGTGTCTGTAGCGTGATCTTGGCATTCCAGCGATTGCGGTCGTCCTGGGCCATGCGCAGAACGGTGAGTATCATGTCCCGGTACAGCGCAAGATTTGCGGTGCCTGGCGCCAACTGATGGATATGCTCTTCAACCTTTTGGGTCAGATCCAAGCCATTGCTTTGAAAGTGTTCGGACAGCAGTTCATTGGGTACATACGGCATTCAAGATTTCTCCTCCTGCAGAGCCATCGTTCAAGTCGACCAGCGCCCTGCTTTGCAGGTACGCGAGGCCTGTTCGTCTGGCTTCTGTCTGTTTCCCTGGGTCAAGAAACGATTGATGCACAAGGACGTGTCACTCCCGTTGTCCCTGAGCCTGAAAATACAGCACAGCGGCTGATAGGCTGTTAAAGACAAGCGGTGCATGTCGAATTGATGATGTGCCGGTTTCCTCGAAAAGGCTATCGATTCTCCGTGCTGCTTCAGGTGGATGCGTTGCAGGATGTCTTGCGAGGGGGAGGGGGTGTGACGTGCGCCTGACGGGCAGGCGCACTCGGCAGTCAGAGCGAACGCCTTATTTCTTGGGTTTGACCGTGCAGTCCGATGCCTGAAAGGTCTGGGTCGCCACCGAGCGATTGGTCTTGTATTCGGTGAACTGATACTTGAGCACGGCACCCTTGGTCATCAGTTGGCGGAAGCCGTTGTTGTGGCAAACGCTGTTGCCCAACTGGTTACGCATGACGTCCGGATTGGCACGCATCTGCTGGGCCTGCCCCTCACGCACGCTGAGGTGGTTGATCAGCTCGTTGCCATTGACGGTATAGCCCTGATCAAGAATATCTTCGTTGATCGCTCTCGGCGTGCCAACGCTGCTTTCCTTCGCGACTTTCTCCAGCATTTTGCTGAGTTCGAACTCTTGCTTCGATGCTGCCTGTGCGCACAGTGGCGCCATGAGCAAAAGTGTCAGTGTAGGGGCGATGAGGCGCAGCATTAAACTCTCCTGATTAAGTGGCTGGCTGTTGGACCCGCGACATCAAAGTGCGTTCCGACCGACCTGCCGACTGCGGGTTTCAGTGGCGGAGCAGTATAAGGCAGGACTCCTGACACAGCCTAGGCCGAAAGCAGGTTGAACCGCTGGGGCTCTGATAAACTGCGTCGACTTTATCCCTGTCGAGTTTTCCTGGTGTCGATGCTTCCTTTCAGTTGGCGTGTCCTGCAATGAGTCATGCCGTTTCCCGTTTGCGCGACGAGCGCCTGGCGCGCAGCACCAAACCCTTTGTTGCCAGAGGCTCACGGGCACCCCGCTGTCCTGCATGCAGGGTTATTTCCAGTCATTGCTTGTGTGCATGGCGTCCGAATGTCGCTGCTGACTCCGGGATGTGCCTGCTGATGTATGACACTGAGCCGTTGAAGCCGACCAATACCGGGTGGCTGATCGCGGATGTGATCAAAGACACCCATGCTTTCAGCTGGTCGCGCATCGAGGTCGACAAGCAGTTGCTGGCACTGCTGGATGATCCTCAGTGGCAGCCTTATATCGTCTTTCCAGGTGAGTTTGTTGCGCAGGAGCGAGTGGTCACGCAGGTTGTGCTTGAGGATGGCAAGCGTCCTCTGTTCATTTTGCTGGATGCTACCTGGACTGAAGCGCGCAAGATGTTCCGCAAAAGCCCTTACCTGGACAAGTTTCCGGTATTGAGCCTGGAGCCCGAGCAGATATCGCGTTACCGCTTGCGCAGGTCCCGTCGTGACGATCATTTTTGTACGGCTGAGGTGGCTGCGCTGTGTCTGGAGCTGGCGGACGATTGCAGTGCCAGCGGTGTGCTTGATGCGTATCTTGACGTTTTCAGTGCGCATTATCTGGGCGCCAAGTACCAGAAGCCGATTAATCCGGACGACGTACCACACACGCATTTGAAAGCTTTTCTTTGATGGCCGAAGGGTCCGCACCGTATTTGTGGGCGGATTGCCATCTCATGACTGCATCAAGGGAGCTGCGTGCTTGACCGTCATGATGTTGCTGGGCATGCTTGGCGCCGCTTGGACGCCGATTGGCTTTATAAGGCGCCGCTGTACCGCTGGCCTGAGCAACGCGAATTTGCCGGCACTCGCGGATGCCTTGCTGGGCGGCCGATTTTGTTGACCGCTCACTATAAAAACAGGATCAACACATGACCTACGACATCCTGATCGCTGATGACCATCCGCTGTTTCGCAGCGCGTTGCATCAGGCGTTGACCATCGGGCTTGGCCCCGATGCACGGCTGGTCGAAGCAGAGAGCATTGCTCAACTGGAATCTCATCTAGCTCAGAAAGCCGACTGGGATCTGGTGCTGCTGGATTTGAACATGCCAGGTGCCTACGGTTTTTCCGGTCTGGTTCTGCTGCGCGGTCAGTACCCGCAGATCCCTGTCGTGATGGTCTCCGCGCAGGAAGAGGCGTCCATTGTGGTTCGCTCCAGAGAGTTTGGTGCCAGCGGGTTCATTCCCAAATCCAGTTCCCTGGAGTCCATTCAGCAAGCGGTGCGAGCAGTTCTGGACGGGGATGTCTGGTGGCCGCCGCAGGTCAATGAAGTGATCAGCGTGTCCGCTGAAGCCAAGGCGGCGAGTGCCGGGCTGGCCAGTCTGACGCCGCAGCAGTTTCGGGTATTGACCATGGTGTGCGAAGGGCTGCTGAACAAGCAGATCGCTTACGAGCTCAGCGTGTCCGAAGCCACGATCAAGGCGCATGTGACGGCAATCTTTCGCAAACTGGGTGTGCGAACACGAACCCAGGCGGCGTTGTTGCTGCAACAACTTGAGTCGATCTCAGCCAGCTAAAAGTGGGTTACGCAGCGTTCATTCACGCTTTTTTGACCTTTATTGCCTTAGCTTTCCTCATCCTTTTTACACAGCAGCCTCTCTATGTCGCCCTTCAAAGGCCAAACCGGTCTTAAACGAATCCTCAATGCCGCAGGTTACTCTCTCGATGGCCTGACCGCCGCCTTCAAGGGTGAGGCTGCTTTCCGTCAATTGGTGCTGCTCAATGTAGTGCTGATCCCGATTTCGTTCTTTCTGCATGTCAGCAAGGGCGAGCATGCGTTACTGGTTGCGGTATGCCTGCTCGCACTGATCGTCGAGCTGCTCAACTCTGCGGTCGAGGCGGCCATCGACCGCATTTCATTGGATCTGCATCCGCTGTCCAAGAACGCCAAGGACATGGGCAGCGCCGCGCAGCTCATCGCCTTGAGCATGATCGGTCTGGTCTGGGGCATCGTACTGCTGGGTTGAGCGAACGATCGCTCAATACAGGCTCGGCAGCACAATCTCGTCACTGCGTTGCACGCCGGCGGTAAATGCGCGACACAGGTCCAGAAATTCGCGCATGGCAGAGGTCTGGTATTTTTGCTTGTGCCAGATGAAATAGAACTGCCGCGACAGGTCCAGTTCCGGCGTGGCCAGCTCGACCAGGTTGCCGCGTCGGAACGCATCGCGCAGGGCCAGCCTGGAAATACAGCCAATCCCCAGTCCCGATTCCACAGCACGCTTGATCGCTTCGGTGTGTTCCAGTTCAAGTCTTACATTCAGGCCGTTGCGGTGGTGCCGCATGGCCTGGTCGAAGGTCAGACGTGTGCCTGAGCCCTGCTCCCGCAGAATCCAGGCTTCACGTGTCAGATCGTCCAGCGTGGCGTGAGCTCGTTTGGCGAGTGGATGCTGCGGAGCGCAAAAAACAACCAGTTCGTCCTCTACCCAGGATTGCACTTCGATGTCCGGGTGGCTGCAATCACCCTCGATCAAGCCCAGGTCAATCTCATAGTGAGCGACCTGCTGCACGATGTGTGCGGTGTTCTGAACATGCAGTTTCACTTGGCTTTCAGGATGGCGCTGCATGTAGCCGCCGATCAGTAGGGTCGCAAGATAATTGCCGATGGTCAGCGTTGCACCTACTGCCAGTGACCCGAAACCCGACTTGCCGTTGAGCAGGTCTTCAATTTCCTTGGCCTGATCGAGCAGGGCGACCGCCTGGGGTAGCAGTTGGCGACCGGTCGCGTTGAGGCTCAGGCGCTTGCCTGCACGGTCGAACAATTGGCAGCTGGACTGGCGCTCCAATTCGGTAATAGATGTGCTGGCGGCCGACTGGGAGAGCGATAGCAGGACCGCTGCACGCGATACGCTTTCCTGCTGGGCAACGGCGACAAACACTTGAAGCTGACGGAGAGTAAATCGCATATCTATATAACCGATAACCCATATCTTGATAATTCATTTAACAGATATTGTGTCTGCCACTAGAATGGCGCGCAATAGCGCAATGCCTCTGCGCGCATGAATTTTTCAGGAGTTCCTACGTACATGAGCAACATGAACCACGAGCGTGTCCTCAGCGTCCACCATTGGAACGACACTCTCTTCAGTTTCAAGTGCACCCGCGACCCAGGCTTGCGCTTCGAGAACGGTCAGTTTGTGATGATCGGTCTGCAGCAGCCAAACGGTCGTCCGCTCATGCGCGCCTACTCCATCGCCAGCCCGAACTGGGAAGAGCATCTGGAGTTTTTCAGCATCAAGGTGCCGGATGGTCCACTGACCTCCCAGCTGCAGCACCTGAAGGAAGGCGATGAGATCATCATCAGCAAAAAGCCTACCGGCACACTGGTGCTCGATGATCTCAAGCCCGGCAAACATCTTTATCTGCTGAGCACCGGTACAGGCCTCGCGCCGTTCATGAGCGTCATTCAGGACCCCGAAACCTACGAACGCTTCGAAAAGGTGATCCTTTGCCACGGCGTACGTTATGTAAACGAAGTCGCGTACCGCGAATTCATCACCGAGCATCTGCCGCAGAACGAGTTCTTTGGCGAAGCGCTGCGTGACAAGCTGATCTACTACCCGACTGTGACTCGTGAGCCGTTCGAAAACATCGGTCGCCTGACTGACCTGATGCGCAGTGGCAAATTGTTCAGCGACATCGGCCTGCCGCCGATCAACCCTCAGGACGATCGCGCCATGCTGTGCGGCAGCCCGAGCATGCTCGACGAGACCAGTGAAGTGCTCAACAGCTTCGGCCTGACCGTTTCGCCACGCATGCGTGAGCCGGGGGATTATCTGATCGAGCGTGCATTCGTCGAGAAGTAAGCCTGGCTGATAAAAACCCGCCTCGCCCTTACCGGGCAGGCGGGTTTTTAGTGCGCGGAATTTGTTGCGAGGACCACTTCAAGTACGCAGATGACCCCGGTCTGCGGGTAGTGCCAACGTACATCAAGATCCCAGAACTGAGCGCCATAGCGACGTTCGGGTGTCGGATTCTGATAGGCCGGACGCGGGTCCTGCGCCAGGCATTGTTCGATCAACTCCACCAGTGGCTCGTTCAGGCGCAGTGCATGCGTGTGGGCCTGAGCCAGTGCGGCGTCCTGCCAGTGCACAGGGACAAGCGCAGGTGCGGCATCGGCCATTTGATTGGTCGCACCGTCTACCCGGTCCGCGTATGGCACGTAAGGCTTGATATCGATCACGGGAGTGCCGTCGAGTAAATCAATGCCCGAGAGCCAGAGTCGCCCGGCCTCGACCTTGTCCAGCTTGACCACTGACTGGCCGATGCCGTTTGGCCGGTGCGTGGCGCGTGTAGCGAACACGCCCATCGACTGATTGCCGCCCAGGCGGGGAGGGCGTACCTTCAGGCGCGGCTTGTCTTCCAGCGCCAGGTGGAACAGGAACAGCAGCCAGACGTGACTGACCTGTTCCAGACCTTGTACCGCATCGCCCTGATCAAAGGGGGCTACCAGCTCCAGCACGCCGCGAGCAGCAGGTGCAAGGTGTGGCTGGCGCGGAATGGCAAACTTCTCTTTGAAACACGAGCGGATGAAGCCGACAGGCGAGACTGTGTAGGTCATGATTCGCGCCGAATCAGCCGCGAACGCGCAGGGTCAGACCCTTGAGGAAGTTGCGCAACAGCTGGTCGCCACATTCCCGATAATTGGTATGACCTACCTTGCGAAACAACGCGCTCAGCTCGGGTTTGGAAACCGGGAAGTCTACCGATTTGAGAATGGCGTGCATGTCATCTTCCTTCAGTTCAAACGCTACACGCAGTTTCTTCAGAACGATGTTATTGGTGATTGGCAGCTCAAGCGCTGGTGCAGGACGGCTTTCATCCTTGCCACGCTTGAAGTAGACCAGACCGTCGAGGAAATGCCCCATGATCTCGTCGCTGCAGTCGAGATAGCCTTCCTCGTCCTCTTTTTTCATGAAGGCGATGACATCGGTCTTGGAAACATCGAAGTCGGCCAGTTTGGTGATCTCGACAATTTTGCTGTCGCTGATATCAAGCATATAGCGCACGCTGCGCAGTACATCGTTGTTCATCATGATGCGGAAATCCTGGTAAGTCGTCTGGCGGCGCACGCCGTCAAGCGTGCGCTCGGGAATGAGGGGTCAGAACTTTTCTTTGCTGGTCATGTAGCGCCATTGCCCTTCGGGCAGTTTGCCCATGGACACGCCACCGATGCGGATGCGGCGCACTGAAATGATTTTCAGGCCAACCGCTTCGCACAACTGGGCGATGATGCCCGGCTGCGGGTTTTTCATGGCAAAGCGCAGGCGATTTTCGTTCTGCCAACTGGCTTTGACCGCAGGCAGTTCTTTGCCCTTGTAGGTCAAACCATGGTTGAGGCGATTCAGGCCGTGGGCAACCATTTCGCCGGAAATCTCGACGATGTATTCCTGCTCGATCTTGCTGCGATCATCAGTGAGTTTGCGCAGGATTTTCCAGTCCTGACTGAATACCATCAACCCGCTGGCATTGGCCTGCAGAGTAGAGATGGGTTCGAGGCGTAGAAAGTGACCCTTGAGCGGACGCTTGCTGTAGCTGTGTTCTTCGGAAAGCGTGCCCGGCGTGATCATGCCCAGCGCGCTCTCGTCGGTCGCCGATGCAGGCTTGTGCAAAATGATCGTGACGGGTTCGGGAGCATCTGCCTTGGCTTCCTGGCTGAGCTCGACCTTCTGGGTGCCCACTTTGAACTGTGGCTCTTCGATCACTACGCCATCCACGGTCACCCAGCCGCCTTCGATGAACAGTTCAGCCTCCCGGCGGGAGCAACCGACCAGTTCGATAAGGCGTTTGGAAAGGCGAATGGGGTCTGTCATGACAAAGAAGCCGCTTACTGATGAGAAAGGCGACATTGTAACCGCCTGCGCCCGGTTAATCGCGGCAACATTGCAATTGCTCCGCAATCCAGTTCATTCGTGGCGCTCCAGGCGCATTCTCAACATGGGATAGGGGTTGCCCAGTCCGTCTACGGCCGACCGGCTGAATCGCTTGAAACCGTGTTTGATGTAGAACCCCAGCGCTTGAGGATTCTGTTCGTTGACGTCCAGTTCACGGATCCCGAATTGCGCAATTGCCTGATTCAACAGGCAACTGCCCAAACCCTGACCGCGATGCTCCGGGGCCACAAACAGCATGTCGAGCCGGGTCTTGTTCACCCCGGCAAAGCCAGTGATGTTTGACTGGGTATCCCGTGTACAGAACAACGTCACGCTGTCCAGATACTGCGTCAACAGCAGATCCTTGAGCAACGAGATGTAGGCGTCCGGCAGAAAGTCATGGGTCGCGCGCACCGAACTTTCCCAGACGCGGGTCAGTTCCGGGTAATCAGATTTGGTCGGGGTGTAGAAATTCATGGGACGCCAGCCTCTGTGTCTTGTGAGTGTATGGACACCGCATCCAGACAAAAAAGCCCCGCCGTTTTACGGGCAGGGCTTTGGTGAGTCGCCAGCGCTGGTTTAGAGCGTTTCAGCCCACAGATCGTACTCATCGGCGTCGGTCACACGACACATGATCTTGTCGCCCGGCTTGACGGTACTGTCGTCGTCCAGCCCGATAAATACGTTACCGTCGATTTCCGGTGCATCGAAGAAGCAACGGCCGACTGCACCGCGCTCATCGACTTCATCGATCAGCACTTCGATTTCCTTGCCGATCTTCATTTGCAGGCGGGCAGCACTGATTGCCTGCTGATGCGCCATGAAGCGATCCCAGCGGTCCTGTTTGACGTCATCAGGCACGATGGCCGCGTCCAGCAGGTTGGCCGGGGCACCTTCAACAGGCGAGTACTGGAAGCAGCCGACGCGGTCCAGTTGAGCTTCGGTCAGCCAGTCCAGCAGGTACTGGAAGTCTTCCTCGGTCTCGCCAGGGAAGCCGACGATGAAGGTCGAACGGATGATCAGGTCCGGGCACTGCTCGCGCCAGTTCTTGATCCGCGCCAGGGTCTTGTCTTCAAACGCCGGGCGCTTCATCAGCTTGAGCACTTTCGGGCTGGCGTGCTGGAACGGGATGTCCAGGTACGGCAGGATTTTCCCGGCGGCCATCAGCGGGATCAGCTCGTCAACGTGCGGGTACGGATACACATAGTGCAGGCGAACCCAGACGCCCAGCGAACCCAGCGCCTGACACAGTTCGGTCATGCGGGTCTTGACCGGTTGGCCATCCCAGAAGCCGGTGCGGTACTTGACGTCGACACCGTAAGCGCTGGTGTCCTGAGAAATCACCAGCAGTTCCTTGACGCCGGATTTGACCAGACGCTTGGCTTCGTCCAGCACATCGCCCACCGGACGGCTGACCAGCTTGCCGCGCATCGACGGGATGATGCAGAAGCTGCAGCTGTGGTTGCAGCCTTCAGAAATCTTCAGGTAAGCGTAATGACGCGGCGTCAGCTTGATGCCCTGAGGCGGCACCAGGTCAATCAGCGGATTGTGGTCCTGTCTTGGCGGTACCACTTGGTGGACCGCATTGACCACCTGTTCGTACTGCTGAGGCCCGGTCACCGACAGCACACTGGGGTGAACCTTGCGGATGACGCTCTCATCGACGCCCATGCAGCCGGTCACGATCACTTTGCCGTTTTCCGCCAGAGCCTCGCCAATGACTTCCAGCGATTCAGCCTTGGCCGAATCGATGAAGCCACAGGTATTGACGACAACAACGTCTGCGTCTTCGTAAGTCGGAACGACTTCGTAACCTTCCATGCGCAGCTGGGTCAGAATGCGTTCGGAGTCAACGAGCGCTTTCGGACAACCCAGAGAGACAAATCCGACCTTGGGGGCGGACGGCGTGGTGACGGTGGACATGGCGAACCTCGGCGTGAATGTGCCTGGGCGATACGCGCGCAGACACCGATTGGGCGCTTGGTGCGCCTCTGATCAAAAAGTGCGCAATTCTAGCGGCGAGCGCGCGCGATGACCAGCGTTTGGCGGAGAATTACGACGAGTGCTGTGTTAAATCCCCTGCGTGGTGGGTGTGCGGCTCTGACCCTGGATAGCCAGAGGGCTATTCATGCTGGCAGTCAGTGCCCCATCAGCGTGTCGATACCGTCCGGTTTGTCGTGCACGCCGAATCGGTCGACGAGGGTCGCGGTCGCCTGGTTCATGCCGATGACGTCTGCGGTGATGCCCTCTCGACGCAGTTTGAGGACCACTTTGTCCAAAGCCGCCACTGCGGTGATGTCCCAGAAGTGGGCGTCACGCAGGTCTATGGTAAGCGTGTCCAGTTTCTCCTTGAGGTCGAACGCATTGGCAAACCGGTCTGCGGACCCGAAGAAAACCTGGCCAGTGACGTAGTATGTCCGGTGGCTGTGTTCGGGGTCATGTCTGGAGGTGACATCCAGGTAATGGCCTATTTTGTTGGCAAAGAACATGGCTGCCAGCAGAGTGCCCGCGATGACGCCATACGCGAGGTTATGCGTAGTGACCACTACTGCCACGGTGGTGATCATCACGATGTTCGTCGAGAGTGGATAGGTTTTCAGGTTGCGGATCGAGCTCCAGCTGAACGTGCTGATGGACACCATGATCATCACCGCGACCAGGGCCGCCATCGGAATGCGTGCCAGCCAATCGCCAAGAAACACGACCATTACGAGTAAAAGTACGCCTGCGCTCAGCGTGGACAGGCGCGTTCTGCCGCCGGATTTAACGTTGATCATCGACTGTCCGATCATCGCGCAACCTGCCATCCCGCCGATCAGGCCGGTAGCGATGTTCGCGATGCCCTGGCCTTTGCATTCCCGGTTCTTGTCGCTGCGGGTGTCGGTCAGGTCATCGACGATGGTCGCTGTCATCATCGACTCCAGCAAACCGACCACCGCTAAAGCCGCTGAATAGGGAAGGACGATCAGTAAGGTTTCCAGGTTCAGTGGCACGCTGGGCCACATGAATATCGGCAGGCTGTCCGGCAATGACCCCATGTCGCCGACGGTATGTATCTTCAGGCCTTGATACATCGATACGGCTGTCAGCACCAGAATGCACACCAGTGGCGACGGCAATAACTTGCCCACGAACGGCACGCGTGGAAACAGATAAATAATCGCCAATCCAGCAGCGGTCATTGCATAGACTGGCCAGGTGACGCCTGTGAGTTCAGGTAGCTGCGCCATGAAGATCAGAATGGCGAGCGCATTGACGAAGCCCGTAACGACCGAGCGGGAAACAAAGCGCATCAGCTCGCCCAGTCGCAGGTAGCCAGCGATGATCTGCAGCAACCCGCATACCAGGGTCGCTGCCAGCAGGTATTGAAGCCCGTGGTCCTTTACCAGATTGACCATCAGCAGCGCCATTGCGCCGGTGGCGGCGGAGATCATCGCGGGGCGACCTCCGACAAACGCAATCACTGTGCAGATACAAAACGAGGCATAGAGACCGACTTCAGGGTCGACGCCGGAGATGATCGAGAAGGCAATCGCCTCCGGAATGAGTGCAAGTGCAACAACGAGACCGGCGAGCACATCCGCCTTTATGTTGGATAGCCAGTTGGCCTTGATCTTTTCAAACATTGATTCACCCATGGCAGGCACGGCATGACGCGCAGCGGCAAGCGCTGAACGGTGCGTGTGCAACTGTTTTTGACTGAGTTAGGGAGTGGGCTGCCGATATTGATCGGGCACAGCCGGATGCGACCGCAGTAGGTTGGCGATCAGGGTGTTGCGAGGGGGCGTAGCGCTAAGGCGGCGTAGGCAGCCAGTGGGTGCAGGACATGGTATTTCCTTGGGCAATTCTGGAAACCGGGCAAATGTTAACCGAGTCCGCTGCGCCTGTTCAACCTTCAAGCGCCAGTAGCAGACGAGCGCGAACCAGGAGTTTTGATCAGGCGGGCGTTACAAAAGACAGGTCAAAGCCGTGAGATGCGGTTGCTGATCCAGACACACCGCAAGACGAGTGCATGCGATGAGCAGCGTTTGAAAGAGAATTACAACGAGTGCTGCGTTATGCTTCGCGCCATCGCGCCCAGGCATGTCAATGTCTGGGTGAATCTGAATTGTTACGCGTTGTGAAGTTCAGAGTGCTTTGAACCTCATGTCTGGTTTCCGGGAGTAGTGGATGAGTCAAGCAAACAGTCATGCTGAGGGGGCAAGCGCTGCAAGGCCTGTTGGCTTGTTGATCGCGGCAGTGGGCGTCGTCTATGGCGACATCGGCACCAGCCCGCTGTATACGCTCAAGGAAGTGTTTCAGGGTGGCTATGGGGTTGAGGTGACACATGACGCGATTCTGGGCGTACTGTCGCTGATTTTCTGGTCGCTGATCTGGGTCGTCTCCTTCAAGTACATGGTCTTTATCCTGCGCGCCGACAACCAGGGCGAGGGCGGCATCATGGCCCTGACGGCATTGGCGCGTCGTGCGTCGGCCAAGCATCCACGGCTGCAGATGATGATGGTGGTGTTCGGGTTGTTTGGCGCTGCGCTGTTCTACGGTGACAGCATGATCACCCCGGCGGTCTCGGTGTTGTCGGCGATGGAGGGTCTCGAGCTGGCATTCGATGGTCTGGAGCGCTGGATTGTGCCGATGGCGCTGGTGGTGCTGGTCGGTCTGTTCCTGATCCAGCGACATGGCACTGCGCGCATCGGAGTGCTGTTCGGCCCGGTCATGGTCACCTGGTTCGTGGTGCTGGGCGCGCTGGGCGTCTACGGCATCATGCAATCTCCGGAAGTGCTGCACGCTGTCAACCCAGTCTGGGGTGTACGATTTTTTGTCATCCATCCGGGCATTGGCGTCGCCATTCTGGGCGCCGTGGTGCTGGCGTTGACCGGCGCCGAAGCGCTTTACGCCGACATGGGGCACTTCGGCCGCAAGCCGATCTCGCGTGCATGGTTCATCCTGGTGCTGCCCGCCCTGTTGCTCAATTACTTCGGGCAGGGGGCTTTAGTGTTGGGTAATCCTGAGGCTGTCCGCAACCCGTTCTATCTGCTGGCGCCTGCCTGGGCGTTGCTGCCGTTGATCGGCCTGTCGACCATGGCAACCGTGATTGCTTCGCAGGCAGTGATTTCCGGGGCGTTCTCCATGACGCTTCAGGCCATTCAGTTGGGTTACATCCCTCGGATGTACATTCAGCACACGTCCAGCGATGCGCAGGGCCAGATCTATATCGGAGCTGTGAACTGGGCATTGATGGCGGGTGTGATCCTGCTGGTGATCGGCTTTGAGTCCTCAGGCGCGCTGGCATCTGCATACGGCGTTGCAGTCACCGGAACCATGCTGTGCACCACGATTCTGGTGTCGACTGTCATGTTGATGCTCTGGAAATGGCCGCCGCTGCTGGCGGTGCCGTTGTTGCTGTGTCTGTTGCTGGTGGACGGTCTGTTCTTCGCGGCCAACGTGCCGAAGATCTTCCAGGGCGGGGCGTTTCCGGTGCTGGCCGGTGCTGTGCTGTTTATTCTCATGACCACCTGGAAGCGCGGCAAGCAGTTGCTGGCCGAGCGTATTGATGAGGGCGGGCTGCCTTTGCCGATCTTCATTGGCAGTATTCGGGTCCAGCCGCCGCATCGTGTTCAGGGTACTGCAGTGTTCCTGACTGCTCGTTCGGATGCTGTGCCGCACGCGCTGCTGCACAATATGCTGCACAACCAGGTGCTGCATGAGCAGGTGGTGCTGTTGACCGTGGTCTACGAGGATTCCCCTCGTGTGCCCGCCCAGCAGCGTTTCGAGGTGGAATCGTATGGCGAAGGTTTCTACCGGGTGATTCTGCATTTCGGGTTCATTGACGAGCCTGATGTGCCGGCTGCGCTGGCCTTGTGTCATCTGGCGGAGCTGGACTTCAGTCCGATGCGTACGACGTACTTCCTCAGTCGCGAGACGGTCATCCCGTCCAAGATGGACGGAATGGCACGCTGGCGGGAAGCCTTGTTCGCGTTCATGCTCAAGAACGCCAATGGCAACCTGCGCTTCTTCAAGCTGCCCTTCAACCGGGTGATTGAGCTGGGTACGCAGGTCGAGATGTAACCCGCTGCTGGCAAGACTGGCTGAACGGCAGGCAAAAAAATCCCGGCAACCTTACGGTGCCGGGATTTTTTATGGATGCAGGTTGAGTAGCGACGGCGTGTTACTGGGCGGCGGTTTTACCCTGACGCTTGTTGATTGCATCAATCAGGCGCTTGGCCAGAGCAGGGTAGTCTTCATCAAAGTGATGACCACCCGGTAGTTGAACCGCTTCGCCCACAGCTGTGGTATCGGTACAGCCGCTGTCTTTCTTCTCTTCCACGCCGTACACGCAGAACACCTTGGCGGCGGGCAGCTTGGCCATTTCCTGGCCTGTGGTTGCTTCCTTGCCTGCGTTGCCGAGCCAGCCATCGACATGGATCTCGAAGCTGCCAGTCCGCGCGAACGCCAGCAGGATGATCGCATCGATACGGTTCTGGTCTTCGGTCGCCAGACGGTTGTAAATTGCAGGCATGACGTCAGCACCGAAGGAGTAACCCGCAAGAATGAAGCGCTTGGTACCCCATTTCTGACGATAGTGGTTCATCAGGTCGGTCAGGTCGACGGCAGTCTGCTCAGGCGTCTTGTGCTCCCAGTAATAGCGCAGTACGTCGATACCGACCACTGGGTAACCCATCTTCGCCATATCGCCCGCCACGACCTTGTCCAGGTCGCGCCAGCCGCCGTCACCAGACATGAACAGCGTCACGGTGTCGGAGGGTTGGCTTGCCGGCACTTCAACCACCGGAATGCCCAGGCCGCCCGCGTCGTTTTCGCCGAGCAGCAAGTGGCGCAGTTCAGTGTTCAGAACCTGCGGCAGCGGAATGTCGTAATCGCTGATGCTGGTGTCGGCATTGGTCTGGTCGCGTACGAATGCAGCGCTCGGATCATCCGGCGCATCGTTCCAGGCAGCCAGCCAATGGCCGTGTGGCGCCTTTTGCGGCAGCGGCACGTCGCAGATGCGCGGCGGGGTCTCGTCTTCTTCCAGCACCGGTGGCGGATTGGAAACGTGCTCCAGTGCAAAACCTACTGAGATTGCCTGAGCCTTGTCATTGGTCTGTTCGGCCAGCCAACGCCACGCCAGTGTCGCACCAGGTCCGATGCCGCCCACGACGAGGGCAGGACCGTCGAGTTTCTCCAGAGCGGCCTTGAAAGTCTTCTGCTGCATGACGCAATCGTCTTTTGGCAGCACGACCTGGATGATGCGAGCCGAGGCGTCCTTGCTGATCGCCAGCAATTGTTTGTCGGTCAGCATCTCTTCTGCGGTGACGGCCAGGGCAATGCGGGTCTTGATGCTTGTGGCCGGCGTCACGCTGATCAGCGGTGCACCGTCATCCAGGTCAAGGCGTTCCAGAGTGGCGGGTGGAGCGGGGCGGTTCCAGATCCAGACTCCCAGTGCAGCCAATAGAAGAATTACCAGAGCGGCGAGCAAAAATCGCCAAAAGCGTCGAATCATCAGCGTTTCACCAATCCAGTCAGGCCGCCCGCAATCAGGGCGGCGGTGTCAGCCAGTGCGACAAGCGGATCAAGTCCGGCAGGCACGGCCATATAGCGGGGTTCCCAATCGGGCTGGAACTTGTCCTTGAAGCGGCGCAGCCCCTGGAAGTTGTATAGCTGTTCGCCACGGCGAAAGATCATTGATCCCAGTCGCTGTGTGATAGGCGCGCCCCGTCGTGGCTGCAGCCCCGACAAGGGGACCATGCCCAGGCTGAATCGGGCGTAGCCCTGAGCTTTGTAATGCAGGATCAATCCGACCATCATGAATTCCATGGTCAGCTTGGGAGCATCAGGGTGCGAGCGCATCAGGTCCAGGCTTGCCAGTTCAGGGCTGGTGGTTTCAAGCAGGTTGGCAAATGCGACAGGCTTGCCCTGGAAGTGAACGATGGCGATCCGGAAATACTTGAGGTATTCAGGATTGAAGCGGCCTAGCGAAAAACCTTTTTCACGCACGTTTTTGCCGGTCAGCCAAGCGTCCGAGATGACCTTGAGTTCATCAATGGGAGCCTGGCCGGTTTCGTAGATCTCCAGCGACAACCCGTCCCTGCCACCCCTGTTCCAGGTATAGCGAAGGTCTTTCATTTCCTTGCCTTTCGCTTCGATGTCAAAGCGACGCAATTCAACCCGGGCTTCTTCACCCAGCTTGATGGCGGTCAGGCCGATGTCCATGTAGAACGGCAGGTTTTCCGCACGGACCTGATAGAACACAGGACGAGCATGGTGTACGTCGCACAGGTCACGAAATTGCCAGATCAGTTCGGCGCGTTGCTGAGTCGGGCCAATCGGGTCATAAAGCGCCACCAGGCTACGGCCACGGTGCGAATACATCAGAAAGGCATTGCCAGCAGGGTGGAAAAGAATGGCCTTGTCGCCGGTCAGCACGAGTCCGCCATCGGGTTGGCTGGAGGCCTTGAGAATTTCGGCGGCCTTGTCCAGGTCGGCGGCGTCCGGCAACTTGATCACGGGACGGGCCGTGCGCAGCAGCCAGGTCAGCGATACGACTACCAGCAGAACAGCACTGCCCAGCGCCGAGCGCAGTCCGCGCGGGGCATCGGCGTCAAGTGTGAACTGCCACCAGAGCTGATGGCTGTAGGGCACGTCCTGATAGGCGAACAGCAGCAGCCAGATTGACGCACCTACAACGCACACGCTGGCGATCAGGTAGAGCGGCGAGAAGGGCAGTTCGAGCAGGCGACTGGGGCGATAGAACGAACGTCGGAAGGTCATCAACAGGCAGGCGGTCAGCAGCAGCAGGCTGGCCTCCTCCCAATCGAAGCCTTTGAGCATCGACAGCACAGCGCCGACCAGCAGCAGAATCACCGTCAGCACCCACGCAGCGGAGAGCCTTCGACGCAGGCCCTGAGCAAGCAACAGGCAAAGCACACCCACCAGGCTGGCGCCAAAATGCGAAGCGTCAATCAGTCGATGAGGAATCATGAAACCGACATTTTCAAGCCGGGTGTCAATTTCAGGGGTGGCACCAGAGAAGAGCAGCACCACCCCCGACAAGAAAACCAGGAGGGCCAGAATTGGCGCTGCCAACCCGGATGCAACGCGCATGGCTTGCCGTGTCGGCAGCAAGCGCTGCGCTTCGGTGAACAGTAGCGTGAGGCACGCCAGCAGCAGCGGCAGCACCACATAGATCAAGCGGTACAGCAACAAGGCGGCTGCCAGTGGGGCCGCACCCAGTTCGTTGGCGAACGCGGCGAGAAGTATTGCCTCGAAAACACCGACACCTCCGGGTACATGACTGAGTACCCCTGCAGCCAGTGCCAGCAGATAAATAAGCATGAAGGCGCCCAGCGGCGGCGCCTGGGGCAGCAACAGATAAAGCACTAGCGCGGCAGCAGCGACGTCCAGCGCTGTGATAACCAGCTGAATCAGGGTCAGGCGCAGATCAGGAAGGCGCAGGGTGCGACGACCCAGGCGTACCAGAATGTTGTGCGGGATGTCCTGCTCTGGCAAACGTCGGCGATAAATTGCAACCGCCAGCAGAATGCTGCCTATCAGGACCGTAGTGGCTATCACGGCCAATACTTCAACCGGCAGCTTCAGGGCCAGCGATGCACCTGAGAGATTGCTCAGCGTTGCCAGCGCGGCCAGCGGCGGCAGTGCGCAGCCCAGCGAGAGGCTGGCAAACACCGTCATACGGGCGATTTCAATCGCGCCGATGCCGTGTCTGGAATACAGACGATAGCGCACCGATCCGCCCGACAGCATCGAAAGCCCGACAGCGTTACCGATCGCAAAGGAGGTGAAACCTCCCAGAATCAGCGTCTTGGTGGGCAGGTCAACGTTGGCGTAGCGGCTGGCTGACAGTTCATAACCCATAAGGATCACATAGCCGATCACCGCCGCCAGTAACGCTCCGCCCAGTGAGGGCAGGGGTACGGCGAACAGGGAGTCGTGCAACGCATACCAGTCCATCTCGATAAGCATGTGCCGACAGGCAATCAGGGCCAGGCCGAACAACAGCAGCATCACCGCAAGGCCGATTGGCTGACGATACTTGCTCAGCAGCTCGCGCCAATGCAGGCGCGCAGGTTTGCCAGGTTGGTCTGCATTCACGGTTTCATTGGAATCTGACGTGTTATCGCGCATCAATCACTCCTTGGATCGTGCGCGACAGGATGGAGGTATACAGCCAAGTTACCAATCCCTACGCAAAAAATATTTCAGGATGTTAGCGCGTCAACGTCTAACGAGCGAATAGCGAATGGAGCAGGGTGATGCTGTTCAGCTGTGATTCAGGTGAAATTCAGCTTAGTCATAAGCCTATCGGCCGAGCAGCTTAAAACTGTCGTAAAAGGAAACAATACGTTACATGCGTGATGAAAGGATGTCAGAGAGTGAACTAAATAGCCTTTTCTGTCAGGTGGTTAGCGCTGATCAGGCAGTGAATTCTGTCAGACACAAAAAAGGCCACTCTTTCGAGCAGCCTTTTTTGATGTTTGGTTGCGGGAGCCGGATTTGAACCGACGACCTTCGGGTTATGAGCCCGACGAGCTACCAGACTGCTCCATCCCGCGTCTGTGTGGCGGCATTCTACAGCCGAACGGAAAAGTGTCAACCCTTAATGCAGAAAACCGACAAATTAGTAGGTTGTCAGGTCCTTGGTGGTTTAAGTGGGCGCCATGCAACGCTTTTGTTCCCTGGCGGATTCAGTCTGGTCGAGATGCCTTTTCATACGCGCACAAAAAAGGCCACTCTTTCGAGTAGCCTTTTTTGATGTTTGGTTGCGGGAGCCGGATTTGAACCGACGACCTTCGGGTTATGAGCCCGACGAGCTACCAGACTGCTCCATCCCGCGTCTGTGTGGCGGC
>Ga0265798_10001324_pt1 | contig 38661 bp, 41 predicted proteins | sample P3T30metagenome_FD_192430 | JGI IMG/M metagenome (GOLD analysis project Ga0265798, IMG submission 192430) | Plant litter microbial communities from East Loma Ridge, Irvine, California - P3 T30 | ecosystem: Environmental > Terrestrial > Plant litter > Unclassified | place: USA: California...
GCGAAGCCGGTGGTATTACCCAGCACATCGGTGCATACCACGTGGATACGCCACGCGGCATGATCACCTTCCTTGACACCCCGGGTCACGAGGCGTTCACCGCCATGCGTGCCCGTGGTGCCAAGGCGACCGACATCGTCATCCTGGTGGTGGCGGCGGACGACGGCGTGATGCCGCAAACCAAAGAGGCAATTGCTCACGCAAAAGCCGCTGGTGTGCCGCTGGTCGTGGCGATCAACAAGATCGACAAGCCGGGTGCCAACGCCGACCGCGTCACGCAAGAGCTGGTCGCTGAAGGCGTCGTGCCTGAAGAATACGGTGGCGAATCGCCATTCGTGCCGGTGTCGGCAAAAATCGGTACCGGTATCGACGATCTGCTGGAGCAAGTGCTGCTGCAGGCCGAAGTGCTGGAACTGAAGGCGCCGACCGAAGCGCCGGCCCGTGGCCTGGTGGTCGAAGCCCGTCTGGACAAGGGCCGCGGCCCGGTGGCAACGATCCTGGTGCAGTCGGGTACCTTGAAGCGCGGCGACGTCGTGCTGGCTGGTTCGTCGTTCGGTCGTGTTCGTGCCATGCTGGACGAAAACGGCAAGGCCGTCACCTCGGCTGGCCCATCGATCCCGGTCGAAATCCAGGGTCTGACCGAAGTGCCGACCGCTGGCGAAGAAGTCATGGTCATGGCCGACGAGCGCAAGGCGCGTGAAATCGCCCTGTTCCGTCAAGGTAAGTTCCGTGACGTGAAGCTGGCCAAGCAGCAAGCCGCGAAGCTCGAGAACATGTTCGAGCAAATGGCCGAAGGCGAAATCAAGAACCTGCCGCTCATCGTCAAGACCGATGTGCAGGGTTCGCAAGAGGCACTGGTCGGTTCGCTGCAGAAGCTGTCGACCTCGGAAGTGCGGGTCCAGATCGTGCACGCAGCGGTCGGCGGCATCACCGAGTCGGACGTCAACCTGGCAACCGCGTCGAAGGCAGTCATCATTGGCTTTAACGCCCGTGCCGATGCCCAGGCGCGCAAGCTGGCCGAGTCGAACGGCGTGGACATTCGTTACTACAGCATCATTTACGATGCAATCGACGAAGTCCGTACCGCTCTGTCGGGCATGCTGGCGCCAGAAAAGCGCGAGACCATCACCGGTCAGGTCGAGATTCGCCAGGTCATCCTGGTCTCGAAAGTCGGCGCGATTGCCGGTTGCCTGGTCACCGATGGTGTCGTCAAGCGTTCGTCGTCGGTCCGTCTGCTGCGCAACAACATTGTGCTGTGGACTGGCGAGATCGATTCGCTCAAGCGCTTCAAGGACGACGCAAAAGAAGTGCGCGCCGGTCTCGAGTGCGGCCTGTCGCTCAAGGGCCAGAACGAAATCCAGGTCGGCGACGTCCTGGAAGTGTTCGAAGTCACCGAAGTGGCACGTACGCTGTAAGCGACACGTTGGCGTAACATGGGGGCCAGGACGCTTCGCGGCAACGTCGCGAAGGGCCTGGCCCTTTTATTTTGGCTCTCTGATTTTCCAGAAAAAGATGCAGCAACATCATGGCTAAACACAGCAAAAGCATTCCCAAGCGCGGCCTGCGCGTGGCCGACCAGATCCAGAAGGATCTGTCGGAACTCATCGCCTTCGAACTGAAGGACCCTCGCGTCGGCATGGTCACGATCAGCGAAGTGCAACTGACCCCTGACTACGCCCACGCCAAGGTGTATTTCACCCTGCTCAAGGATGGCGTGGAAGAAGTCAAGCAGACGCAGGAAGGCCTGAACAAGGCGTCCGGCTACCTGCGCAATATGCTGGGCAAGCGCCTGCACATTCACACGCTGCCGGCGCTGCACTTCGTGCATGACACGTCGACCGTGCGCGGCCTGCAGATGTCTGCCCTGATCGACCAGGCCAATGCGACGCGCTCGAAGGATGACCCGGAATCGAATCCGGCGCCTGAGGTGGACGTCGACCTGGACCAGTCGCAGGAGCAGGACCAGGATCAGGATCAGGATCAGAACAGCGATGCTGATGACGACGCCGACAAGGCGAACAAAGCGTGAACGGTCGGCCCGCCAAAAAACCGCGCGACCTGGTCAATGGCGTGCTGTTGCTCGACAAGCCAGTGGGCTTCTCGTCCAATGACGCGCTGATCAAGGCCAAGCGCGTGCTCAACGCAAAGAAGGCCGGCCACACCGGCACGCTCGACCCGTTTGCTACCGGCCTCTTGCCACTGTGCTTTGGCGAGGCGACCAAGTTTTCGCAGGATTTGCTGGAGTCTGACAAGACCTATCTGGCCACCGTTCACCTGGGCATCACGACCACGACCGGCGACACTGAAGGCGAGGCCGTCGAGACGAAGCCGGTCGATGTGACGCTGGACCAGATCGACGCCGCACTGGCGCGCTACCGCGGCCCGATCCTGCAGACGCCGCCGATGTACTCGGCACTCAAGCGCGACGGCAAGGCGCTGTACGAATACGCGCGCGAAGGCATCGTGCTCGAACGCGAAGCGCGGCCGGTGACGATCCACGCGCTCACGCTGGTGGCGTACGACGCGCCGTTCCTGAAGATCGCCGTCACCTGCAGCAAGGGCACGTATGTGCGCGTGCTGGGCGAAGACATCGGCGCGGCGCTTGGTTGCGGCGCGCACCTGAACGCACTGCGCCGCACTGAAGTCGGGCCGCTGACGATCGCGGGCATGATCACGCTGGACGATCTGCTAGCACACCCTGATCCGTTGTCCCTGCTGCAGCCGGTGGATGCCTTGCTGTCGAGTTTCCCGGCGCTTGAACTGACGCCCGAACTGGCGCGCCGCTTCCTGCAAGGGCAGCGCCTGGCGCTCGGCAAGGAAGACATCGCCGTTCCCGAACAGCAGGGCAGGGTGCGCATCTATCACGATGGCAGCCTGCTGGGTACCGGCATTCTCGGTGAGTATGCGATCCTGGCGCCCGAACGCCTGATCTCGACCGCGCCGCAGGGGTGATGTCACGCGGCAGTCATATTGGGGCGCTACCCTTGCAGGCAGCGCCCCATCTGCCCAATGACCGGGCAAGCTCTTGAAATACCTCGCTATTTCCAGCCACCCCGGTTAGAGCGGTACTTTACCTGTTATACTAGTCGGTTTCCGAAATCAGCAAGTGCGCGGCAACTTCGCGGCACCATCGCGGCAATATCGTGGCAACTTCGTCGCAGTACCGTAGCAGCATCGCGGTACAGCGCAGCAGATACTCGGCAGATCGTACACTTCCGTACAACGCAACTTCTCAGAGACCATGTCAAACACCAAACGCGCGATTCGTAATATCGCAATCATCGCCCACGTTGACCACGGCAAAACCACCCTGGTGGACATGCTGCTGCGTCAATCCGGTACGTTCCGTGAAAATCAGCAGGTGGAAACCCGCGTGATGGACTCGAACGACCTCGAAAAAGAACGCGGCATCACCATTCTGTCGAAGAACTGCGCTGTCGAGTACGAAGGTACCCACATCAATATCGTCGACACCCCAGGCCACGCCGACTTCGGCGGTGAAGTCGAGCGCGTGCTGTCGATGGTTGACTCCGTGCTGCTGCTGGTCGATGCGCAAGAAGGCCCGATGCCACAGACCCGCTTCGTGACCCGCAAGGCACTGGCCCTGGGCCTGAAGCCAATCGTCGTCGTCAACAAGGTCGACCGTCCAGGCGCACGCGCCGAATGGGCCATCAACCAGACGTTCGAACTGTTCGACAAGCTCGGCGCAACCGATGAACAGCTGGACTTCCCGATCGTCTACGCATCGGGTCTGAACGGCTATGCCGGCCTGACCGAAGATGTCCGCGAAGGCGACATGAAGCCGCTGTTCGAAGCGATCCTGCAACACGTGCCAGTCCGTGACGACAATCCGGACGGTCCGCTGCAGATGCAAGTCACGTCGCTCGACTACTCGTCGTACGTCGGCAAGATCGGCATTGGCCGTATCTCGCGCGGCCGCATCAAGGCTGGCCAGGACGTCGTCGTCGTGAACGGTCCAGGTGCAACCCCAATCAAGGGCCGCATCAACCAGGTCCTGAACTTCAAGGGTCTGGAGCGCGTGCTGGTCGATGAAGCCGTCGCTGGCGACATCGTCCTGATCAACGGTATCGAAGAAATCGGCATCGGTTCGACCATCTGCGCACCGGACACCCCGGACGCACTCGAAATGCTGACCGTCGACGAGCCGACGCTGACCATGAACTTCATGGTCAACAACTCGCCACTGGCCGGCCGCGAAGGCAAGTTCGTCACCAGCCGTCAGCTGCGCGAACGCCTCGACCGCGAACTGAAAGCCAACGTCGCACTGCGCGTTTCGCCAACCGACGACGACACGATCTTCGAAGTCTCGGGCCGCGGCGAACTGCACCTGACGATTCTGCTGGAAAACATGCGTCGCGAAGGCTTCGAGCTGGCAGTGTCGCGTCCACGCGTCGTGTTCAAGATGGTCGATGGCGTGCGCCATGAGCCGTTCGAGAGCCTGTCGGTCGACGTCGAAGAAGCCAACCAGGGCGGCGTGATGGAAGAACTGGGCCGCCGTCGTGGCGACCTGCAGAACATGGAATCGGATGGCAAGGGCCGCGTGCGTCTCGAGTACCTGATCCCGGCGCGTGGCCTGATCGGCTTCCAGGGCGAATTCATGACCCTGACCCGCGGCACCGGCCTGATGAGCCACGTGTTCCACGAGTACGCACCTGTCGACAACAGCAAGGGCGAAATGGCCGGCCGTCGTAACGGCGTGCTGATCTCGCAGGATGACGGCGCTGCCGTTGCCTACGCAATCTGGAAACTGCAGGACCGCGGCCGCATGTTCGTGTCGCACAACGATCCGGTGTACGAAGGCATGGTCATCGGCATCCACTCGCGTGACAACGACCTGGTCGTGAACCCGATCAAGGGCAAGCAGCTGACCAACGTGCGTTCGTCGGGTACCGACGAAGCGGTGCGCCTGGTGCCGCCAATTCAGATGTCGCTGGAATACGCGGTCGAATTCATCGAGGACGACGAACTGGTCGAGATCACCCCGAAGAGCATTCGTCTGCGCAAGCGCTACCTGAAAGAGCACGAGCGCAAGAAAGCCAACCGCGAAGGTTAATTCCTTCGAATGTAAAAAACCCGCTGCCTGCAGCGGGTTTTTTTACGTCTGGGTGTATCGCATCTGGCAAGGCGTTCAGCGATTCAGGCTGTCGCGCAGCGCATCGACCCAGGGTTCGTGCGCGAAGGTATGGTAGCGGCCCGCCAGCAGCGCACCGGCCACCTTGGTGCAACGCTTGGCGGGATTGGCGGGCAGGCGGCCGCGCCAGGTCATGTAGTCGAGCGCTTCCTGCGCCATGGCGATGCGCGATGGCGCCAGATCGTTGCGGCCCGCCATGTGCGCGTACAGCGCGGCGCGCGCCGCAAGCAGGCTGTCGGTGGTCGCTTTCAGCGGGCTCGGGCTGCCGATGGCCCACCACAGGCGGCGCAGCTTGGTAAGCAGTCCCAGCCGCTTGACGCCCACCAGGTTGGCGCCATGCTGACGGTACTGGATGGTCGGCGTATCGAGCATGACGACACGGCCCGAGGCGGCCGCCATCAGCGCCAGCCAGCCGTCGTGGTAGAACATCGTTTTGGGAGGCAGGGGTTGCACCAAGCCGATCAGGCGGCGCCGGAATGCGGCGGCGGCGCCGGTGACCACGTTGCGCCGACAATACACGCGAAACGCATTGCCACTGCGGATATCGCGGCGTTCCATTCGCGAGATCTGGAGTTCGTCGAACAGGGTCGATCCGAGTTCGCGCCCGTTGGCGTCGACCAGGATCGCATCGGTGTGGGCCAGTTGCACGCTGTCGTCGGCCTCGAACACGGCGGCCAGCAGCGCGACCTTGTCCGGCATCCAGACGTCGTCCTGGTCGGCCGAGAACACGATGTCCGCGTCCACCAGGCGCATGGCCTGCTCGAAGTTGGCGCTCACGCCCAGCGGGGGATCGTTGCGCACCAGGGTGACGCGCACCGGCGCCTCGCTGGCCCAGGCTTCCAGATATTCCCAGGTGCCGTCGGTGGAACAATCGTCGGACACGACGATGTGGGTGACGGCGCGGGTTTGCGCGAGGATGCTGTGCAGTTGCTGCGGCAGGTACTTCACACCGTTATGGGTGATCAGTGCGACGCCGCAGCTCAGGGGTGTGTTGGCAGAAGTGGTCGATGAGTCCATGAGCGCCCGATCGGTTGCATGAGCAAACGATCATAGCGCGCCTTGGGGACTTGCACAAATTACACCGGAAATCCCGGCCGCTATCCGCTATCCCCTACCCGCGCCGCTCAGCGCAATCCGAGCAGCGCCTGCACCCGCTCGCGACTGACACCGACCAGCGCCGACGTGATGGCCAGCAGCGACTGGTAATCGTGGCTGGTGGCGGTGCCGGAGAAATCTGCGGCCAGCAGCGCCAGTTCGGCTTGCGGAAGCTCGGGTTGCGCCGTGCGCGTCATGGCCGCGCTCAGGGCGAGCGTGGCGGCGTCCTGCGAGCGGCGCACGCGCGACAGCGCTTGCACCACCTCGCGCAGGCCCTGGCGCAGTGCGTCCGGATTGCCCAGCTGCCACTCGCGGGGCGCCAGCGAGGCTGGCAACGCGCTTGTGTCGACGCGGCCACGGCCAGTGACCGCGATGGCGTCCTTGATGCCGTCGAACGTGGCTTCGGGCGTCGTGAAGACAAGCGCGCGCTGTGTGTCGAGTCCGGCGCGGATGCCGACCGGCGCCAGTGTGCGGTCCAGGCGCCGGGCGATCTCTTCTGCGGTCATGCCCGGTTCGAACGTGGCCGCCAGTTGCGGGCCACCGATGCTGCCGACCGAAAAGCCCAGTGTCTGGGGAGCGGCGGCCTGCAGGCTGGCGATGTCCAGGCCGTCGATACGAAAACGTTGTTGCGCGGCGCGATCGCCGTCGAAGCCCAGCTCGGCATCGAGCCCGGCGCCGCCTTCGCTGCGGCGCACGTCGAGCGTGTCGCCCAGCTGGCGTGCCCGCGCTTCGAGCTGGCGCGAGGCCGCGCCGCGCCCGGCCAGGCGCGTGCTTAAATCGGCCTTGAGTGCTTCGAGCTGAGCGGCGATGCGCGCCAGATAATCGAGCGCCTGCTGGGCTTGCGCCACGCCGGTTTGAAGATCGGGACCGTGCGCAACGCTGCGGCGCGCCGCCCGCGCGGGGGCGGTGGTCGTGGCTGCTGCCGCGGAACCCGTCGCGGGTTCGGCTGCGGGCGGCTGTGCGGCAAGAGCCCGGGTCGTCCCGGCGCTGGCGCGGACAAGGCCGGCCGGCGTGCTGCTACCTGGAACAGCTGGTGGGGTAATGGTGCGGGTCAGTGCGTCCATGGCCATCAGATTGCATCAAACAGCGACAGGTTGCCGATCTTGGCATAAGCCTTGTAGGTCGCCTGCAGGGCCGATGAGTAGCCGCTGAGTTCAGTGGCGGCAAGGCCGACGTCGAGCTGGCCGATGTCGTTGATGGCCATCTGGTTCGACAGGCTGATGTTCGCATGGTTGTCGTTGAGCGTCCGGATGACGTTCTGGCGCCCGCCCATCGTGGCGATCTTGCCCGACACCAGATTCTGGGTCGTGTCGAAGCCGGTCAGGTTGGCTGCCAGCACCGTGCGTACGGCAGGGTCATTGGCGTTCGCACCCGGTGCCGACAGTACACGGATGGTCTCGTCGAGCTGGTTCAGCAGCGACTCCAGGCCCTTTAGATCTTCGTTGGCGGGCTGGGTCAGGCCGTTGCCGACCGTGACGTTCTGGCTGTTGGTATTGCCCGCGTAGGTGTAGCGCGTGCCCGGTGCGGCGGCCGGATCGAAGGCCAGCGGTGCGGTCCGGGTCAGGGTGCCCGAAAACAGATGGTTGCCTTCGTGGTCGACCGTGTTGGCCGTGAAGAACAGGCTGTCCTTCAGCGCCTGCAGGGGCGCGAGCATCGCTTTCAGGTCGGCCGGCGCATTGCTGCCGTCGGATGCCCAGACCAGCAGGTCGCGGCCCTCGGTCATCTCGCCCACCATATTGCTCAGGTAGCCTTCCGACTTGGACAGGCGCAGCTGCAGCGCGCCGATGTTGTCGCGGTATTGCTGGACCGACGATTCCTCGCGCTCCAGGCGCGACAGGCGCACGCTGTCGACCGGGTCGTCCGATGGCAGCAGGATGCGCTTGTTGCTGGCGATCTGTTGCATGATCTGGCTGACCCGCTCCTGGTTGACCTGGAGCGAGGCGTTCATCGTCGATTGGTACTGGGAAGTGGCGATACGCATGATTGTTCCTTTAGCCCATCATCGCGAGCGTGGCGTCGAACATCGAGTTGGCAATCGAGATCACCCGCATGTTCGCTTCGTACATCCGCTGCAGTTCCACCAGCTTGACCGCTTCTTCGTCTTCGTTCACGCCGCTGGTCGATTGCCAGTCGTCGATCGATTGCGTGCGCACGGTGTCGGTGGTCTTGAGGGATGCTTTGTTGAGTTTGCTGTCGATGGCCAGTTTACCCAGCAGCTGGGTATCGGCGTCGCTCAGCAGGACGGTCCCGATGCCGGGCAGCGTGACCGGCTGGCTCTTCAGTGCGGCAAGCTTTTGCAGATTGCCGGTGTCGCCCGGCGAGCCGTCACCCGAGAAGGCCAGGTCTTCGGCCTTGAAGCCGGTGACAACCTTCAGGGCATTCGCGCCGCCGCCCGGGGTGTAGACAAACAGCGGAGTGCCGGCCACGGCGGGCCCGCTGGCGGGCGTGCTGTAGCCGAGCGCCAGCTGGGCATTGACGCGCTCGGCAATGGTGCGGCCCAGCGCGTCGATATCGTCCTTCAACGGCTTGAGGGTCGTGATTTCGTACTGGCTCAGGCCGCCGATCTGGCCCCCCATTTTCGTGGCGTCCAGAGTAAAGGTGGCGTTGGCGAACGTGATCGAAAACGCCTGCGGCGCGCCGGCCGTCGCGGCAGCCTGCAGCGTGCCCTGCATGCTGCCGATGACCAGTGCCTGGCCGCTCTTGAGCGCGACATCGCGACTGCCATCGGCGTTGCTCGATACTTCCAGCGCCATCTTGGACGCCAGCGAGTCGATCGCGTTGTCGCGGGCATCGATCAGGCCGGATGCCGAGACGCCGCCAGCCTGGGTTTCCATGATTTGCCGGTTCAGGCTCGCGATCGTGCTGATATCGCTGTTGGCTGCGTCGACCAGCGCGCTGCGCTGCTGGCGCACCGACGTCAGCTGCGCGTTGAAGACATTGTTCATGCCATTGATGCGCTCGCCCATCAGGCTGGCGGACGTGAGCACCTGCTGGCGCAGCGGGGTCGAACCGGGATCGCCGGCCACGGCGTTGATCGCCCTGAAGAAGTCGTCGATGCCGGCTGACAGGCTGGCCGAGGCGTCACCCATGACGCTTTCGAGCTGGGTCAGGTAGGGCTGCGACTGCGCGTAAGCGCCTTGTTCCGACGCGGCGCGCCACATGGCCTGGCTCTTGTAGTTGTCCGAGAAGCGCATGAGCGAACTGACCTGCACGCCATTGCCGGCCGAACGCCCGCTGGCATCCGGACCCACCGACGTAAACAGCGCCGATTGCCGGGTGTACCCCTTGGTTTGCAGATTGGCGATGTTCTGGCTGCTGGCTGACAGGGCAATCTGGGCGGCGAGGGCGCCGGACAAGGCGTTGTTGATGATCGTCATGGTGAAACTCTTTCGGGACAGGGTTAACCTGATAAGGCGACCAATTCTTGCCGCTTGTTAAGCTTTACCGCACATTGGCGCTGTGGTTGCCCGTGGCAGTGCCGGTACCGGTGGTCAGGTCTTGCCGCTGCCGGCGCCCGGCACCAGCTGGCGCAGGATCGCATCGGCAATGCCGAACGCGCGCTGGCCGGCCATATTGCCTGACAGCAGATCGTCGGCCATGTCCTGCATGTCCTGGTTGACACGGTTGTTGAAAACGCTGTCCTCGTCCGCCATTTCGCGGGTCGAGGCGCGCATCGTACGCAGCATGTGGCCGATGAAGAAGCGTTCAAATTCGACCGCTGCCTTGGTGGCCTTGGCGACGTAGGCCGGATCGGCCTGTGGCTCGGCAGCAGGGGCGACCGCAGTGTCGGTGGTGCCTGTCAGCGCGGTATTGCGAAGTTCGTCGATGCGCATCAGATCACCACCAGTTCGCCTTCGATCGCGCCGGCCTGGTCGAGCGCCTGCAGGATCGCCATGATGTCGTCGGGCGAGGCGCCCAGACTGTTGACGGTGTCGATGATCGTCTGCAGGCGCGCGCCCGGCGGCCAGCGGAACATCTGGCCCGAGCCCTGATCGACCGACAGCTTCGATTCGGGCGTGACAGCGGTCTGGCCGCGACTGAGCGGACCCGGCTGGCTGACGCGCGAACTCTCCGAAATGATCACCTTGAGCGAGCCGTGCGTGACGGCGGCGGCTTTCACGCGCAGGCCGTCGGCGATGACGACGGTGCCGGTGCGCGAATTGAACACGACGCGCGGCACCTCCACGCCCGATTCGACGGTCAGCGCCGTCAGGCGCGCCATGAACGCCACGCGTTCGGTCGGGTTGCTTGGCGCGATGACGTCGACGCTGGTGCCGTCCTGCGTGGTGGCCACCGGGCCATAGCGCTTGTTGATGGCATCGACGACATTGGTGGCTGTCTCGAAGTGCGGCTGGCGCAGGCGCAGCGTGATTTGCGGCCGGGTGGCAAAGTCGGTGACGATTTCGCGCTCGATCTGGGCGCCATTGGGCACGCGGCCGGCGGTCGGGGTATTTACCGTGACCGACGAGCCGCTGCGGCCGCTGGCGTTCAGGCCACCGACCACGACATTGCCCTGCGCCAGTGCATACACTTCGTTGTCGGCCGCGCGCAGTTGCGTCAGCAGCAACGTGCCGCCGCGCAGGCTTTTCGAGTCGCCCAGCGACGAGACGGTCACGTCGATCGTCTGGCCGCGGCGGTAGCCGGGCGGGAAGGTGGCCGAGACCATCACGGCCGCGACGTTCTTGTTCTTGGCGTCTTCGCCTTCGGGCAGGCGCACGCCGAACTGCTTGAGCATGTTGACAACCGACTGGCTCGAGTATTTCACCTGGGTCGAGTCGCCGCTGCCGTTCAGGCCCACCACGAGGCCATAGCCAACCAGCGGGTTGTCACGCACGCCTTCGACACTGACGAGGTTGCGCAGCGCCTGGGCAGCATGGGCGGGATGAAAGGACAGCAGGGCGCTGGCGCAGAACGCGGCAAACAGCAATGGCGCAAAGCGGCGCGAAATCATGGAGATCCTCAGAACGGCATCAGGGGGCTGTTGAAAAAGCGCGTCAGCCAGCCCGGGGTGTTGGCCTCGGCCAGCGCGCCGCGGGCGGAATAGGCGATGCGCGCATTGGCCACGCGCAGCGACGAGACGCGGTTGTCGGTATCGATGTCGGCGGCGCGGACAAAGCCTTTCAGGCGCACGAATTCTTCGCCCTGGTTCAGCATCAGATTCTTTTCGCCGGCCACGCGCAGCAGGCCATTGGGCAGCACTTCCTGCACGATCACGGTCAGCGCGCCGGACAATGCATTTTGCTGGGTGCTGGTGGCGTCGCCCTCGAAATCGCGGTCGGCCGAGACGTCGAGCGAGGTCTTGCCATACACCTTGCCGAGCGCGGCCAGCGGCGAGATGCCGATCGACGAGCCCTTCGAGATGCTGGTGCCGGCGCGCTTGCTGGCCTGCGTGGTTTCTTGCAGGATCACGGTGACGGCGTCGCCCACGCGGTAGGCGCGGCTGTCGGACGTGAGCGAGACGGTGTCGGCCGTGAACACGCCGCCCGACAGGCCGGCGCGCACCGGACGCTGCAGTGGCATGGCGTCGTCGTCGGCCAGCGACACCGGCATCGGCGACGAGCAGCCGGCAAGGACCAGCCCGCACAGTGCGGCGGCGAGCGCGTGGAAAAGCGGGCGCATCAGCGTGCCGCCGCCGCCAGGGTTTGCAGCATATTGTCGGCTGCCGACAGCACCTTGGTGTTCATCTCGTAGGTGCGCTGAGCGGCGATCATGTCGACCATCTCTTCGACGACCTGCACGTTCGAGCCTTCCAGCGAGCCTTGCTTGAGCTTGCCAAATGCGGCGTCGCCCGGACGGCCTTCATTGGCCGCGCCGCTGGCGGCGGTTTCCTGGAACAGGTTGTCGCCCAGTGCCAGGAGGCCCGTCGGGTTGATGAAGGCGGTCAGGTTCAGCTGGCCGATTTCCTGCGGCGCCGGCTGGCCCGCGATCGTTACCGACACGACGCCGTTTTCGCCGATGGTCACGCCGGCGGCGTTCTGCGGAATCGTGATCTGCGGCACGATCGGCAAGCCCTGGGCATTGGTCAGCGTGCCGTTGGCGTCGACCTGCAACTGGCCGGCGCGGGTGTAGGCCGGTTCGCCGTTCGGGCGGCGCACCTGCAGGAAGCCGGCGCCCGAGATCGCGACGTCAAGCGGCTGGCTGGTCTGTTGCAGGCTGCCGTTGGTGAAGGCTTTCTGGGTGCCGACCACGCGCACGCCGTTACCGAGCTGCACGCCATTGCTGACGGTGTTGTCGGCATTCTGGGCGCCCGGCTGCGCGTCGACCTGATAGAACAAGTCCTCGAACACGACGCGGTCGCGCTTGAAGCCGACGGTGTTGACGTTGGCCAGGTTGTTGGCGATGGCCTGCAGCTTGGCATCCTGTGCCTGTACACCGGTCTTGCTGATCCACATTGCTGGATTCATGGTTGCTCCCTGTTAGGTTGTGCCGGCGTCAGGCGCCGAGCAGTCGGTTGCCCGATTCGTTCATGCTGTCGCTGGCCTTGAACATCTTCATCTGCATCTCGAAGCTGCGGTTCAGGGCCATTACGGCGACCATTTCTTCGACCGCCGAGACATTGCTGCCTTCGAGCACGCGGCTGCGCACGTTGATGTTCTGGTCGGCCGCGAGCGGCTCGCCGCCACGCGTCACGATCAGGCCGGCTTCGTTCTTGGTCAGTTCGGCCCCTTCGGCGCTGACCAGCCGCAGCCGGTCGACGACCTGGGTCACGGTGCCGCCTTCGGGCATGACCGAAATCGTGCCGTCGTTGGCGATATCGACCGCCGTGTGCGGCGGCAGCACGATCGCGCCGCCTTCGCCCAGCAACGGGCGCCCGGCAACCGACAGCGCGCCGTTGGCGTCGATGGCGATGGCGCCGCTGCGGGTATAGGCTTCGCCGCCATCCCATTCGACCGCCAGGTAGCCGTTGCCGGCGAGGGCCACGTCCAGTGGACGGCCGGTTTCGCGCACGGTGCCGGTGCGGGTGGAAATCGTGTCGGCTTCCGAGCGCGACTGGTGCACGCTGTCGTAGCCGTAGCCGCCCAGCGACTGCACCGACGCCAGCTCGATGTTGGCGCGAAAGCCCGGCGTGTCGGCATTGGCCAGGTTGTTGGCCCGCACCTGCTGCGCGCGCAGCGTGCGTTCGGCGCCGCTGACGGCAGTAAAGATGAGCTTATCCATGGCGCGGCGCTTACAGGGCCTGCATCAGCGACTGCATCATCTCGTTCTCGGCGGTGATGACCTTCGAGTTCGCCTGATAATTGCGTTGCGACGTCATCAGGCCGACCAGTTCCGACGTGATGTCGACGTTCGAGCCTTCCAGCACGCCCTTGGACAGCTTGCCGCCCAGGCCGACGCCCGGCGTCGTGTACAGTGGCGCGCCCGAATTGGCATTGGCAATCCAGGCGGTATCGCTGACCGACACCAGGCTGCCTTCGTCGGGGAAGGTGGCGATCGCGATCGTACCCACGACCTGCTGCTGCTCGTTGCTGTACTTGGCCACGATCGAACCGTTCTCGGCCAGCTCGACGCCGACGAAGGTGCCCGACGCATAGCCGTCGGCGCGGTTGGTGGTGTTGGTTGCTTCGCCGGCAAACTTGGACGTGCCCGTGTAGTCGAAGCTGAAGTTCATGCTCGCCGCGCCGGCTGCGTTGATGGTCAGGGCCGGGCCAGTCGTCGACGTCGGCAGGATCTGGCCATTGGTGCCGAAGTCCAAGTCGAAGCTGGTAGCCGGTGCAGCGCCATCCAGGCCATAGTGCACGGTCACGGTGTCGGCATCGGCCTTGACGAAGTACTGCGACACGGTGTGCTGGGTGCCGAGCGAATCGTAGACCACCGACTGCTTGACCATATTGTAGCTATTGCCGTCGGCTGCATTGAACCCGACGGTCGGCTTTTTCCAGTCGCCCGACATATTGCCGGCGTAACTGACCTTGGTGCTGGCCACGGCCGGGATCTGGCCGGTCGGGATGGCGATGTCGCCCATCGTGCCAAGTGCGCCGCCCACGGTCGGGCCATAGCCCTGGATTTTCTTGCCGGTCGAATCGACCAACAAGCCGTCGGCGTTGGTCGAGAAGATACCCACGCGCGAGTACGACACGACGCCCTGGGCATCGCGGCTGGTGAAGAAGCCGCGTCCCTGGATGGCGGCGTCCATGCCGCGTCCGGTGCTCGACAGGCTGCCGTTCTGGCTGATGTTCTGGGTCAGCGACTGCACCTGCACGCCGTTGGCCTGTTCACCTGCATAGATCGAGGCGAAGTTGGCGCGGCTGCTCTTGAAGCCGTAAGTACCGGCGTTGGCAATATTGTTCGACAGCGTCGTGAGCTGTTCGTTGATGGCCTGAATGCCCGACAGGGCGATATTGAAGCTCATGGCATATCCTTTTAATTGAACGTGACGGGCGCATCGGCGCCAGTGGTCTTGCCGTTGAAACCCGTGATCCAGCCCGGCTCGACATCGCCGATGCCGGCCACCTGCATGACGATGCCGCCGGTCGACGACAGGCGCACGCTGTTCAGGCGCCCGTCGATTTCCACTGCGGGTTTGGTGCCATCGGCGGCTTCGGCAGCAATGCTGTATTTGCCCGCTGGCAGGCCGAGTTTGGCTGGGTCGATCGTGAAACCCTGCGCCCCCGCGGCATGCGGCGGCAACTCGATCCGTGTTTGTGTACCGGTGGCGCCCGTGAGCACCAGCTGGGTCAGGTTGCTGGCGCCGCCCAGCTGGACGTTGCCCTGGAGTGGGGTGTCGCCCAGTTGCACGCGGCTGGTCTCGACCGAGACCTGGTTGCCGACCTGGCCGCCCATCGCCAGCACCTGCAGGCTTTGCAGCATGGTGGCGCTGGCGGCGGTGGTCTGGGTCATGTTTTCCAGCGCCTCGGTCTGCGACAGCTGCGAGAGCTGGTTGACGAACGTGGCCGGATCGGACGGCGCCAGCGGATCCTGGTTGCGGATCTGCGCGACCAGCAGCTTGGTGAACATGTCCTTGTTGGCGCTGACCGGGCTGGCGGCCGGGGCGACGGCATTGCCGGCGCCCGCGCTGCCGCTGGTGTTGCCGTTCAGGCCGAAGGCATTCGAGGTGGCGGTGACCATGATCAGCTTTCTCCCATGCGGATCAGCGACTGCTGCATCGACTTGATGCGGCCCATGACCTCGACATTGGTCTCGAAGGCGCGTGAGGCGGCCATCATGTCGGCCATTTCTGCCACTTCGTTGACGTTCGCGTAGAACACCATGCCGTCGGCATCGGCCAGCGGATTGTCCGGTTCGTGCATGCGGCGCAGCGGTGCGCTCGACTCGACCACGTCGAGCACCTGCACGCTGGCGGTGCCGCCATCGCCCAGCAGCGCGGCGAACACGGGCTTGCGCGCGCGGTAGCCATCGGCTTCGGTGCCCGCCACCGCATTCGCGTTGGCCAGGTTGCTGGCGATCGTGTTCATGCGCACGGTCTGGGCCGCCATGGCCGAGCCTGCGATTTGTGAAATATCCTTGAATCCCATGCGATGCTCCTGATGACCTTTATTGACCCGAGATGACTTTGTTCAGACCGCGCAACTTCATGTTGATGAAGGTGAGGCTGGTCTGGAAGTCGGAAGCGTTCTGTGAAAACGCCGCCTGCTCGACGCCGATTTCGACGGTGTTGCCGTCAGCGCTGGCCTGGTACGGGACGCGGTACAGCGGGCCATCGGCCGACAGGGTCGGCATGCCATCGTCGGCATCGAGCTGGTCCTGCAATGCACTGGCGAAATCGATGTCGCGGGCGGTGTAGCCCGGCGTGCTTTCGTTGGCGATATTGGCGGCCAGGACGCGGGTGCGTTCAGCGCGCAGCTGGAGTGCGTCGGCATGTACGCCCAACGCTTCCTTGAAATTAATCGACATGGCGATTCTCCGGTGAAGTGCAGTGGGATTGGTTAAAATGGTTGTTTCCGCCCGACCAATATTGTCCACCCATGGATTTCCGTAAGGCAATACTGATCATTGTAACCTGTGTGTTGTGCACCACAGCAAGGTCAGCGCAAACTCTTTCCGCACAGATACAACAGATTGCACAGGATGAGCTCGAAAAAGTTGCCGCTGCCAGCGGTTTGAGCGAACCCGAGTTCGATCTGGCCGTGGTCAGCAGCCGCCCGGCGCCGGCGTGCAGCGTGGCGCCTGCCATCGACACCGTCGACACGCGCCAGCCAGCACGCATGCGCTTTGTCGCCCGCTGTCCCGACGGCAGCGGCTGGCGCCATGAATTCATCGTGCGCGCGCGGGTCTCTGCCATGGTGGCGGTGGCCAGCGCCCCGTTGTCTGCCAATACCGTGCTGGGCGCGTCCGATGTCGCACTCGAGCGGCGCGACATTACCAATATTGCCGATCCGGTCGGGGTGCTGGCCAATGTCGTTGGCCAGTCGAGCCGGCGCAGCCTGCGTGCAGGCGATGTGTTGCGCGCCGGCAGCCTGGCCGCGCCGGTCGTGGTCAAGCGCGGCGATGGCGTGGTGATGGTGGCGCGCCAGGATGGCATCGAAGTGAGCATGGCTGGCGAGGCGCTCGACGCCGGCGCGCGCGGCGCCGTGGTGCGGGTCAAGAACAGCGCCAGCGGCCAGGTCGTGCGCATGCGCGTCGTCGGCGCCGGGGCGGTCCAGCCGCTCGACTTGCCGCTGGGCGAATGACGCGTCAAGCCGTGCATTAATCCGTGATTCCCTGCAGCTTGCCGGCGATGCGCGCCAGTTTCGACGCGTAGTCGGGGTCGGTGGCGTAACCGCCGCGCGCCAGTCCCTGCGCAAACGCCCGCGCATCGTTGCCCGTGTTGAGCGCGGCGCGGTAGCGGGGATTGTCGAGTAACACGCGGGCGTAGTCCTGGAACGCACTGGCCGCATCCGGATAGGCGCGAAAGCGCTCACGGGTGGTCAGCGCTGCGCCGTTCACGTATTCGGTGGTGGTCGAGTCGCCCGTCGCGCCATTCCAGCTTGGGCCGGCCTTGATGCCGAACAGGTTGTGGCTGCTCGCTCCGCCTTCGACGCGCAGCGGCCGCTGGCCCCAGCCCGATTCAAGGGCAGCGTGGGCCTGCACCAGTTCCGGCGCCACGCCGAGCTGCGCCGCCGCCTGGCGTGCCCAGGGCGCGATGCTGTCCAAAAATGCCTGCTGCTGGGGCGGTTTGGCGACTGCGTTCGGTGCATCGACGCCATCGGCGCCCTCGGCGCCATCCATGATCAGGCCGGTGGCGCGCGCGCGCAGCAGCGCGCCTTCGGCGCTCAGTGCGCTGGCAGCGCCGCCATCCGGGTCGCCATGCTGGATGTAGGCAGCCACTTCACTGGCAACCCCATTGAATACATTGCCGAAGGACTCGCCAGCGGTCGATGCGGTCGTGGGGCGGGTCGGGCTCGCAGCGGTGGTTGCCGCGGTTGGCGCAGTTGGTGCCAATGCGCGGGTCGTCATGTCAACGTGGCGCATACAACTGCTCCTCGCCGTGCAGCACGCGCTGCATGATGCCGTGCTGTTCGGCCAGCAACTGGCCGTTGCGCAGCGTTGCATCCTTGCAGGCGCGCACCGTCTGCTCCAGTGCCTGCCAGGCCGCCTCGAAGGCGGCGCGCGGGGCCGGCGCCAGCGTGGCAATGTACTGCGCCATCGTTCCCTGCTGCCCCAGCAGTGCGCGTACGAGCGTCACGCGCTGCTGGCGGCGCGCTTCCATGGCCTCGAGCAGCGGGGTGAGTTCATCGGCCAGTGCGCTCAGCTCTTCGCTGCGGTGGCGCACGGCGGCGTCGAACTGCCGTTCGAGCAGCATCAGGATGTTGGCTGCTTCCTTGACGTCCTGCGTGACGCCGTCGGCAAGCAGCGTGTTGGCCTGGGTGCGGGTGAGGGTGGCCATGCTTAGCGTCCCGAGTGAAATTTTTGAATCAGGCCGGCGAGGCGCCCGGCATCGAACGGCAGCTCGCCGCGTGCGAGCGCTTCGCGCAGCTCAGCCACGCGCACGGCGTCGAAATCCGGCATGGCGCTGAGCGCATCGGCGGCAGGCTGCAGCACCGCCGATTGCAAGGCGGCTGCCGGCGCCGCCGATGCTTCGGTCTGGACCGGTACCGACACCGCACCGGCGCCGGGCGTCACGGTGGTGATGGCGGACGACGATGCGCCGGAGATTTTCATGCGGTTACCTCGTGATTTGGTGTTGATGGTCATGGCGATGTCGGCAACTGGCCGCGCAATGTTTCCAGGGCCGCCGCGTCGGGCAGGCTGACGGTTGCGCCTGCACCGGCGTTGCCGACCAGTGCCTTGCCCGCTGGTGCGCCGGCACCCGGCGCGCCGAACATGCCCGCCACTGCGCGCGATTGCGCACCCGTCAGGATCAAGAGTTCGATGCGGCGGTTCTTGCCGTCGAGCGGCTGCTCGGGATGCAGCGGGCCGCGGTCGGCCATGCCCACCACCTGCAGCACGGTGTCGGTGCGCATGCCGCCGGTGAGCAGCTGGGCCCGCGCCGACAGCGCGCGGTCGGTCGACAGCGCCCAGTTCGAATAGGCGCCGCGGTCGATGCCGGCATAGCGGCTGGAATCGGTATGGCCGACGATCAGCATCTGGTTGCGCATCTGCGCGAACAGCGGCCCCATTTTTTGCAAGAGGCGCGCAAAGCGCCCGGTGGGCAGGGCGCTGCCGCGCATGAACATGCCTTGCTTGTCGGTGTCGTGCAGCATCACGCGCAAGCCATACGGCGTGACCACGGTAGCCAGGTTCGGGGCCAGGCCTGCTTCGGCCGACAATTCGGTCAGCGCTTTGGACAGCGCCGCCAGGTCGGCAGGCGATTCATAGCCGACCTTTGGCGCGCCCGGCGTGCCGGCGCCGCCGTTGCCGGTGCCATCGCCCGTGCGCGGTACCGGGAAGCGTTCGATCAGGCTGCCGCTGGGCTCACTGGCGATGGCCGGTTTCTGGCCCTGGCCTTCGAGCATGCCGCTCTCGGTGGCCTCGCTGATGATGGCTTTCAGATTCTGCTGTTCGCGCGAGGCGATCAGCCACAGCACCAGGAACAGCGCCATCAGCGCCAGGCAGAAGTCGGCGAACGCGACTTTCCAGGCGCCGCCATGCTCGTCATGCTGGTGCTTGCCGCCACCGCGCTTGACGATGGTCGATTCGTGCTTGTCGTTTGTTTTCGACACGTGTTACCCCGTCATGCGGTCGGCGGCGCGACGGCGCTTGTTCTGCGATTCGTCTTCGCCGCCCATCGCGTTGATCCACTGTTCGAGCTGGGCAAAGCTGGGCTTGGTATTCAGCTGGATCAGGCGGCGCCCGGCGTCGATCGCCAGCAGGGCGGGCTTGCCGGCCACGTGGGTGCACAGCACGACCTTGACGGTTTCCATCGTCGAGGCGTCCGAGTTGACCGTCTGCTTCATCAGGTTGGCCAGCGGCTCGAGCACGCCGTAGCAGGCGAAGATGCCGATGAAGGTGCCAACCATGGCCGCGCCGATCTTTTCGGCGATCTCGCCCGAATCGGCGCCGCCCGAGACCGAGTACATGGCCATCACGATGCCCAGCACCGCGGCCAGAATGCCGAAGCCCGGCATCGCCTCGGCAATCTTCTGCAGCGATTTGGCCGGTTGCGTCAGCTCTTCGTGGATGGCTTCGAGCTCCTGTTCGAGCACGCCTTCGAGCTCGTGCGCGTTGATCTTGCCCATCGCCATCAGGCGGAAGTTATCGACGATGAACGCCAGCAGCTTGGTCTCGTCGAGGATCGCCGGATAGCGCTGGAACAGCGGGCTTTCGGCGGGGGCCTCGACGTGCGCATCGAGCGCCTTCAGGCCGCCGGCGGCGGTTTGCAGCAGTTCGTACATCAACAGCAGCAGCTGGCGCTGGAATTCCGAGTCGTGCTTCTTGCGCGCCGCCACTTTCTTGAGCTGGTGGCCCAGTTCGGCCAGGACGTGTTTCGGATTACCGAGCACCAGTGCGCCCAGCGCGGCGCCGCCGATGATCAACAGCTCGATCGGGTGGAAGATCGAGGTAAAGGTGCCGCCCATCAGGGTAAAGCCCCCGAAGACGGCGCCAAGCACGATGGCGATACCGAGTAATTGCTGCATGACGTGGTGCCTTTCTGGCGGTTTCTATGGTGTCGGTTCAGTCGCGCCGGAGCGCGGTCTTCATTTTTGCCAGCGCGCTCTTGTTGAGCTGGCAGACGCGCGCATCGGACAGGTCGAGCACGGCGGCGATTTCCTTGTAGCTCAGTTCGAACTCGTAGATCATCTGGATCACGCGCTGTTCCTTGTCGTTCAGTGCGGTCAGCGCCTGCTCCAGGCTGCGCCGCACCATGTAGGCGTCTTCGGGGCCGGGCGTGTGCTGCTCGGCGCCGACCGCTTCCTGCAGGATCTCGTCGAAGCTGAGCATTTCTTCAGCGCTTTCGGCCAGCAGGTACTGCTGGTATTCATCCGACGTCAGGCCCAGTGCGGCCGCGGCTTCCTGTTCGGACGGCTCGCGTCCCAGGCTGCGGGTGAGCGCGCGCAGGGCGTCGCGCTGGCGGTGACTGTCCTGGCGCACCGCGCGCGGGCGCCAGTCCTGGCGCCGCAATTCATCCAGAATTGCGCCGCGCACGCGCAACGAGGCGTAGCTGGAAAACCCGGTATCCGGGGCGCCGTAGCGGCGCAGCGCTTCCAGCAGGCCCATCAGACCGATCTGTTCCATGTCCTCGCGGCCCATCGCACCCGAGACCTGGCTGCCGAGCTGGCGCGCGATGCGCTTGACCAGCGGCGCATACGCCACCAGGTGACGCGACTCGTCCTGCGGCGACAGGCCCGCGCTGGCCACCACGTCGCCATATTCGCTGGCGGCGGCATCGGCGTAATCGGTCATGTAGGCCACGGCGTCTCCGGGATCAGGCTGCGTATCACTCGATGATCAGCTTGCCGACCATGACTTCGGAAAACGGCTTGAGGTGGTTTTCCTTCGCATAGTTGGCGTTGAAGACCTTGTTCAGCTCGGCCGCGTACTGGTCCACCGTCATGGCCGAGGCTTCGGCCATCGTACGGGCCGACAGGGCGGACACCGCGATGCTGCGCAGCAGCGGCAACTGTTCCTTGGTCGCCTTTTCTTCCGCTGCCGTGGTGGCCAGCACCAGGTCGACTGACAAGTAATGGGTGGCCTGTTCGGCCGGCGCGCGGCGCAGCATGACGATGACCTTGTCGAGCGTGACGTACTTGGTCAGCTTGGTTTCGGGCGCCGGCTTGGCGGCCACGGCGTGGCTTGCGGACGTGTTCATGTACCACATCGCGCCGCCAGCGGCGCCCGCCACGACGACGACGGCGGCGACAATTGCAATGATCAGTTTTGCTTTCATGGGGTTCGTGTCAATTCATCGAGAAAAGGGTGGCGCCGGTGGCGGCCTCGTCGTGCAGCGCGCGGCCAGGGGTGCGGGCCTGTTCCTGCTCCTGGCGCGAACGGCCCTGGCCATCGGCCTGGCCCTGGCCCGGCGTCTGGCCGCCGGTGTGGGCGCTGGCCTGCATGCGCGGCACGTCGCTGACATTGACCGAGACGCTGCTGTACTGGCGCCCTGCGAGGTCGCTGCGCAGGCTGTCGCTGACGGCGTTCAGCTGGCGCAGCACGTCGCTGTTGGAGGCGGCGATGTGGATTTCCAGGTTGCCACCGCTGTGGCGGATCGCGATGTCGATGCGGCCGAGCATCGGCGGCTCGAGGCGGATCGTGGCCTGGTCGATGTTGCGGCCAAGCTGGAGCTGCAGGCGTTCGCCCAGCGCCTCGTGCAGGTTCTGGCGCCATGCGGTGGGCGGGCCGGCCAGCACGATGCTGTCGGCGCCGCGCGCGCTCGCCGGCGGCGTGCCGGCGGTGCTCACGCCCGGCGCCGCCATGACCGGGGCGGCGTCGGCGCTGGCCTCGGCTGCGGCCTCGCCCGACACCGGCGCGATGGCAGGCATGGCATTCGGTTGCGCCGCCACCGGCCGGGCCGCACCCGGGTCAGGCAGGGCGGCTGTCTGCAGGCTGGCTGCCGGGGCAGGGGCTGGCAGGATCGACGATGCTGCGGTAATCGACACGGTGGCCGTTGCCGGCGTGGCGCGCGCACCGCCCAACTGGGCGACGGCGGCCGGCACGCCAGCAGCAGGTCCGCCTGCGGCATCGTCGGCAGGTGCGGTAGCGGCGTCGGCGGCGACGCCGGGCTTTGCACCGTGCATCGCCAGCATCATGGCGGGCAGTGCGGCCGGCGCCAGCAGCGGCGCCATCGCGGCCAGCAGGACGTCAGGGACGACGTCATCCTCCACGGCGGCCTCGACCTCGACCTCGCCGGCGTCGGCGCCCGGCGCAGCCACGCCATCCTGCTGCGGCATGCTGGCGGTGACGTCGGGCAGCGCGCGGTCCAGCGCGATCCAGTGACCGAAGGGCAGGGCAGCCGCAGGCGCCGTGGCCGGGGCCTGGCCCGGCGCTGCCGTGCCGGCCGTGCCAGCGACGGGCACGAGCGCGTCGGCCGTTGCCGCGCCGGGAATGGCGGTGGCTGCTGCCGGGGCGGGATTGCCGGCTACATTGCCAGCGGCCTGCATCGTCGTCATGCTGCTGTTCATTGCGAAATTCATTGCACGTTCTCACCAGGTTCGGTTTCGCCCGCGAGGGCATAGGCTATCCAGCCTTCCTTGTTGTCGCGCATCTCGTCCATCCGCGTCTGCAGGTCGGCAGCAGCAGCGGCGCCCGTCTGCGCAGCGCGGTCGTGCGCTGCGCGCAGGCGCCGCAGGGCCGCGCGTTCGGCGGCGCTCCACGGGCCCTTGACCGCCAGCGCCCGCAGCTGGCGCGCCAGGTCGCGCACGGCCAGGTCGAGGCCATCCCAATCGGCGCCGCTGGCAGCGGCGTCGAGCTGCGCGCCCAGACGGCCGATGACGATTGACCTATCCATTGCGTTCCTGGACGCCTTTCCAGCCCTGGCGAATGGTCGACAGGATGCGGATGACTTCATCGACCATGTCCGGGTCGAGCTTGATGCCGGCGGTATGCAGGTGACCCGCGCAGAAATCGTAGATGCGCGCGAGGTTGGCCACCGTGTCGCCGCCGCCGTCGAAGTCGAGCGAGCTGGCCAGGCCGTTGATGATTTCGACGCACTTGTTGATGCTGGCCGCTTTCTGTTCGTAGCGGCGGGCGACGATGTGCGCGCGGGCGCGCGCCAGTTCGTCGAGCAGGCCGTCGGTGAGCAGCAGCACCAGGTCGACCGGCGAGGCGCGCGTGGTCTGCGCGTCGAGGTTCACTGCGTGGTAACTGCCGTAGGCTTCTTGATAGGACATATTGGGGATCCGGCTGTGGTTATTTGTCGTTGCCGAACAGGGCATCGAACAGTGACACGTTGTTGTTCATCACGGACTGCATGTTCTGCAGCTGCGTGAATTGGCGCAGGTAGCGCTGATAGGCTGCTTCGTGCTGCCCGTCGAGCGACGCCTGGCGCGCGCTCAGGCGCGATTGCTCGCTGGTGGTCTGTTCGCGGCGCAGCTTGATCTGGCCGTCGACGCTGCTGCTCCAGGTTTTCAGGTAATTGTCGAGCGCGCCGGCGATGCCGGTCGGCGCCGACGAACTTGGCGCCCCGATCAGCGCGTCCAGGCCGGTCGGATTGACGGCCAGCTGGCTGGTCAGGCGCTTCGCGTCCAGTTCGAGCGTGCCGGTGCGCGTGGAAATGATGCCGTAGGCCGCCAGCGAGTCGCCATTGGCCGGCCGCAGCAGCGTCCCGAGCCGGTCGTTCAGCGCACGCACCCCGCTGTCATGCGCGAACGTGCCAGCGGCAACGCCCTTGGCGGCGTCGCCGCTGGCGGTCAGCTTGCTCAGGGTGGTCTTGAGCTTGTTGAAGGCGTCGACGAACGCCTGCACGTTGGCCGTGCTGGTGGTGGTGTCGGCCGATACGGTCAGTGTGACGGGCGCGGCGCCGGCTGCATGGGCCCTGGTGAACGTCATGCTGACGCCATCAATGGCGGTGAAGGTGTTGCTGGCCTGCGTGATCGCGGTGCCATTTTCGGCGCCGACGCGGATCTCGGCATCCTGCGCCCCGACCAGCACCCGGCGCCGCGCCGGATCGGCATTGGCGTCGGCCAGGCTGGAGGTGCCGGTGATGCCGCTTGTATCGAGCGTGATGGCCGAGTTCAGGCCCGTGTCCCGGGCGGTGAGCACCAGCTCCGCCGTGCCGCCGGTGGTGACGATCGAGGCCGTGACCTTGCCCCCGTTGCCGGCTGCGCCATTGATGGCGGCGGCCAGTTCGCGCGTGCTCAGCGCGCCGCCGTCGGTGTTGGCGGCGGCCATGTCGATGTCGAAGGCGAGGGCGCCGCCCAGGTTCAGTTTGAGCGTGCCGGCCACGCCGGTGTTGTCGGCCAGGCCCGTGAACGACACCTGGCTGGCGGTGGCGATCTGCTTGACGAAGAAGGCATACGTGCCGGCGGCGGCCTTGCTGCTCGCCGTGGCGCTGCCGACCGTCGTGTCGCCAAACACGGCGGACTGCGCGAACACCGTCTTGTTCGTGCCCGTGAGCGCCGTCAGGCTGGTCTGGAACGCCAGCAGCGCCGAATTCATCTCGGTCAGTCCACGCTCGGCGGCGGTGGCGGCGGCAAGCTGCGTCGTCAGAATCTGCTGGCGCGGCGCGACGTATTTGTCCGCCAGATTGGTCGCGGTCGGGATGGGATCGTAGGTCGGTGAAGTGATTGCCGTTGCCATGGGACGTGTTCCTTGTGGTTGCGTGTGCGTGTGCGTCTGGGGCGGGCTCAGGCCCGTCCGGCCAGCCAGGATTGGGTAGCGATATCGTCTTCGCGCTTGCGGGTGGCGCGTTCATTCTCGGCCGCATGCGCGTCCTGGGTACGGGCCAGCACCTTGCCCAGCAGTTCGCGCCCGACCCAGGCATCCTTGAGCCGGGTCTGCGAGACCGCCATGTTCGCCTGGTGCAGCGACAGGTCGATCCGGTGGCTGTCGGCCAGCGCCATCACGCCCTGCTTGTAGGCGCCGCAGTTCAGCGCCATGGCCGGATTGACCTGCAGCGCCGCGCCCGATGCGCCGCTGCCGTGCGTCAGCGCCGTCAGGCGATCCAGGTTGTTCTGGTAGCGCACCCGGGTCGCTTCCTGGCTGGCCAGGTCGGCTTCCAGGCGTTCGACCTGGGTCGAACGCAGTTGCACCAGGGTGCCGAGGCTGCGAATGGTCGTCGAACGTGTCATGCCATGATCGCTTTCAGGGCGTCGATGCAGTTGTCGATGGGGGCGCCTTCGCGCGTGCCCTGGCACAGGAACGTCTCGATATGCGGTTGCAGCGCCACCGCGCGGTCGGTCTCCGGGTCGGCGCCCGGCACATACGCGCCCAGCGGGATCAGGTCGCGCACGCGCGCATGGCGCGCTAGGGCCGCCTTGAGCTTGCGCGCGGCCAGCGTGTGCTCCGGCGTGACCACCTGCGCCATGCAGCGCGAGATCGATTGTGCAATGTCGATTGCGGGGTAGTGGCCGCGCTCGGCCAGTTCGCGCGTGAGCACGATGTGGCCATCGAGGATCGCGCGCGCCGAGTCGACCACCGGATCCTGCTGGTCGTCGCCCTCGGCCAGCACCGTGTAGATCGCGCTCATGCTGCCTTGCGGGTTCTCGCCATTGCCGGCCGATTCGACCAGTTGCGGCATGTTCGAAAACACCGATGGCGGATAGCCGCGTGTGGCCGGCGGCTCGCCGAGCGACAGCGCCACTTCGCGCAGCGCCATCGCGTAGCGGGTCAGCGAATCGCACAGCAGCAGCACGTTCTGGCCGCGGTCGCGGAAATGCGCCGCCACCGAATGGCACAGCTCGGTTGCCATGACGCGCATCAGCGGGCTGTCGTCGGCCGGCGCGACCACCAGAACGGCGCGCTTCAGGCCTTCGGGCCCGAGCGAGCGCTCGACGAATTCACGCACCTCGCGATTGCGCTCGCCGATCAGGCCAACCACGACCACATCGGCCACGGTCTGGCGCGTGATCAGGCCCAGCAGCACCGATTTGCCGACACCGGAACCGGCCATCAGGCCGACGCGCTGGCCCTTGCCAATCGTGAGCATCGCATTGATGGCGCGTACGCCCACGTCGAGCGGTTCGTCCACCGGGGTTTTCTTCAGCGGATTGACGCGCGGCGGGGCAGGGGCAAGTGGCTGGTCGCCACCCAGGCGGCCCAGGCCATCGATCGGCTCGCCCAGGCCGTTGACCATGCGGCCCATCCAGCTCGGGCCGATCATCAGATCGGCCTTGTCCGCAGCCGGCAGCACGCGCGCGCCGGTGGCCAGGCCGGTCGCTTTCTTGAACGGCATCAGGTACGAGACCTTGTCGCGAAAGCCGACTACCTGCGCATCGAGCCATTCGCCATCGACCGTCTCGATGCGGCAGCGCTGGCCCGTGTGCAGGCGGCAGCCGCTCGCTTCCAGCAGCAGCCCCTGGGCGCCGACCAGGCGTCCGGTGGGCGTGGCCACCGGCACCGCGCCGAGTTCGACGGCGCGCAGCGAGTCAGCCAGCGAATGCGACAGCGAATTTGCGATTGACTGCGCCAATCCCGTCATGCCCGTTCCCCTTCACCCAGCAACTGGTCCTGGACCTGTTCCATCACGGCGGCAAGGCGCCCCTGGCACCCGGCATCGACTTCATGGTCACCCGAACGCACCCGGCATTCGCCGGCGTCGAGCGCCGGGTCGGGCAGGATCGTCCATTTCTTGGCGCGCTTCGGATCGAGTTCCAGCACGCGGCGCAGTTCTTCCGGATTCATGAACACCTCGACCTGGTCGCGCGACGGTGGCATCACGGCCAGCGCTTCTTCGACCAGCGAGAGCAGCTGCACCGGTTGCAGCGCCAGTTCGGCGCGGATCACCTGGCGCGCGATCTTGCCCACCAGATCGACCACTTCGGTGCGCTGCGCGGCGCGCAGGTCGGTCTTGAGTTTCTTGAGGCTCTTGAGCATCGCGTCGACCGGCTTGGCCAGTTGTTCGAAGCTCTCGAGCGCCATCGCGCGGCCTTCGTCGATGCCCCGTTCGAGGCCTTCGATCTTGCCTGCGGCAATGCCGTCGGCGCGGCCCTGGTCCAGCCCCACCTCGTAGCCGTCACGCTGGCCCTGGCGATAGCCGTCGGCCAGCGCGCTTTGCCACTCGTCGGCGGCATTGCCACCTGCACCGCCGGCAGACGCGCCGGCAGGGCGCGCCGTGCTGAACTGGTGCAGCGGCGGAAAGTGGTAAGTGCGAAACGGCTTCATTCGGCGGTCGCTTCGGCAAACAGCTGGATGTCGATCTCGCCGGCGTCGGCCAGCTCCTTGACCGTGGTCATGATTTCGCGGCGGGTCTGCTCGATGCGCGACATCGGCACCGGCCCGGAGCGGCGCATCAGGTCTTCGAAGCTTTGCGCCTGACGGCGCGGCATGGCGGCCAGGATGGTGTCGCGCAGCGGCGCTTCGGCGCCCTTCAGGGCAATCGCCCACTGCTCCAGCGGCACGTCGTCGAGCAGGCGCGCGATGACCTGTTCGGTCTGGCGCGACAGAATGAAGAAGTCGTACATCGACATCTCGATCTGCGAGACGACCTCGGGGTCGTGGGCGCGCAGCAGTTCGACCATGCCGGCCCGGTTGTCCTGCAGGCGGTTGAGGATGTCGGCAACCTGGCGCACGCCTTCCACGCTGGCGCTTTGCGTGTCGAGCGCGGCCAGGCAGCGGCCCACCAGCTCTTCGAGCTCGTGCAGCACATCGCGGTCGATCTCGTCCAGGCGCGCCATGTTCAGCAGTACCAGTTCACGGCCTTCCAGCGGCAGCGCTTCGAGGATTTGCGAGGCCAGCGCCGGCGGCAGGAAGGCCAGGAACACGGCCTGCATCTGCACGTGCTCGCTCGAGACGAATTCGGCCAGCCACTTTGGCGATGCGTACTGCAGGCGCGCCATTTTCGGGCGGATTGCATCGCCGTAGATCGAATTGAGCACGCTGTTGGCGATGTCGCTGCCCAGCGCGAGGTCCAGCGAGCGCTTCAGGTAGCTGCGCGACGCGCCATGCAGACCGCTTTGCTGGCGGTAGTCGTCGAAGAAACTCTGCAGCGCCGATTTGACGGTGTCGACCTTGATGCCACTCATGCGCGACATGACCTGGGTCAGCTCCATCAACTCGTCGCGCTCGAGGCAGCGCAGCACGGCCGCAGCCTGCTCTTCACCGATCGAGAGCAGCACGATGGCGGCCTGTTCGACCGGACTCAGACCAGCCTCGAGATCGCTGTCTTCGATGTTATTCAGTTCGGCCATGTTTTTTCTGTACCCATTGTTTGACGACTTCGGCGACGCGCTCCGGCTCTTTGGCCGCCAGCACTCTCAGGTGATCGACCATGACGTCGACCGGCGAGCCGGACGGCGGCAAGTCATAGTTTTCGAGCAGGGGAATGACGGCGCCCGGGCTGCCCTGCGCGGGCGCTTCGAGCGCCGTGACGCCGGCCGGCAGCGCGGTGAGCGGCGCTGCTGCGGCGCCCGCCAGTGCGGGCGTGGCCGTCGACGGCGATGACGGCGCGAGGCGCGTGGTGACCGCGCGCAGCAGTGGCCGGGCCAGCAGGAAGTACGCCAGCAGCGCGCCCACGGCCCACAGGACCCAGCTCGCCATGTCGACGATGTTGTCGCGTTCCTGCCACCAGGCCTGTTCCACCGGCGCGGCCGGGAATTTCATGGCCGACACGGCCAGCACATCGCCGCGCGCAGCGTCGATGCCCAGGCCGCCGGCCAGGATTTTCTCGATATTCGTCAGTTCGGCCGGGGTCCAGGCCTTGCCGTCGGCGGCGCTGCTCGCATTGAGCACCACGGCCACCGACAGTTTTTTCAGACGGCCGCGCTCGCGCTTGATCTGCGTGATCGCGCGGTCATACGCGTACTGGCGGGTGGTGGCGTTCTTGCGCGCATTGCCATCGTCGGTTTTTTCGGCAGGCGGGGCGCCCGCCGCGTCGGCGGTGGCAGGCGCCGGCGGCCGGTTCGACAGCGTGCCCGGCACGCCCATCGCCATGCGGCTTTTTTCCATCTCTTCGCGCATGGCTTCGCTGGTGACCTTCGGTGCTTCGCCGTATTTTTCCTGGGTTTCCTCGACGCGGTCGTTATCCACGGCGGCGGTGACGCTGACCTTGTAGTTGGCCATGCCCAGGATCGGCGCGAGCAGGTCGTTGACGTTGGAGCGCACCTCGTCGGCATGGCGTTTTGCGGCCGTGTCGCCCTGCGTGGCGCCATCGAAGCCGTCGGCCAGGTCGATCCGCGCGGACAGGTAGTTACCGGCCTGGTCGACCAGCGAGACGCGCTGCGGCGACAGGCCCGCCACGCTGCCCGAGACCATGTTGACGATGGCGGCGATCTGTTCATTGCCCAGGCTGCGGCCCGGCTTGACGGCGACCACGACCGACGCCGAGTTGCCATCGGCATTGCCCGTCACGAACGAGCTGGTCTTCGCGATGGCCAGGTGCACGCGCGCGCTGGCGATCGAATCCATCGTCAGGATGCTTTGCGCCAGCTCGCCTTCGAGGCCGCGCCGGAACCGCACGTCCTGCACGAACTGCGACACGCCGAGCGGGTCGTTGCGGTCCATCAGTTCGAGGCCGGCCGGCAGCTGGGCGGTCACGCCCTTGGCCGCGAGCAGCATGCGCACCTTGCCCAGCTGCGACGACGGCACCAGCACCTGGCCGCTGTCCGGATGGACACGGTAGGGAATCTGTTCGGCTTCGAGCACCGTCATCATGTCGGCAGCGACGACTTTCTCGCGCGCGCCGAAGACCGGCTTGTAGCTCGATTGATCCTGCCACATGAACATCATGACGGCAGCGGTGACCGCCACGGCCAGGCCCAGCATCAGCGGCAGGTTGTTGCGCAGCAGCGGCGGCAGCGCGGGCAGCGCGAACTTGCCGCTGAAGGGGGACTTGAGGGAGGAGAGCACGTGAGCGTCGCTTATCGAAAGAATCAGATCGGGAGCTTGAGCAGTTCATCGACTGCGCCCATGACCTTGTTGCGTACTTGCATCAGCATCGAGAACGAGAGGCTGGCTTCCTGGCTGGCCAGCATGGCGCCGACCAGGTCGTCGCTCTTGCCGGTCTCAACCGCCGTGACCCGGGCGCTCGCGCCCTGATCCTGCGCATCGACGCCGGCAATGGCGCTCTGCATGGCTTGGGTAAATGAAAAAGCACCCGTCCCGCCCGACGGAGCGCCGAGCTCGGCAAATGATGCGGCAGCCGGGGCGATGGCCAGGCGACTCGCATCGTTGCTTAGTTGTGCCAGATCGGCCCGAATGAGGCCGGCAAGTTCCATTGCCATCGTGTTTCCTTCAAAATTTAGTGTTGTTCATCGGCGACAAAAAATACCGCTTTTTCCGAATTTTCCGTTATGAAATTGTTAAATCCGGGCTTGGCGAGTCAGTACGTCGAGCGACTCACCTCATGCAGAAAGAATCCTTTTCCCCTAGGCGCTCACTCTGAAAACAGGGTGATGCTGCGATGCAACGACTAGATATTACCGTAGGGCAAATGATAAATCAAAGTGATATGTCAAACTTGCGGCGGCAAAAGTCACTGTATAATTATTGCTGCCGGGAATCAAAGCAATGTGACATTAACTTTTGATAAATACAGATGCCAATCAATCAACTTGACCGAAGACGCGACCATCAGGTGCTCGATCCGTGCCTGCTGGGGCGTCCGGTGCATCTGCTTCCAGCGTTTGCTGCCGGTCTGGCCGAGGCGATTGGTGCCGAAATGGCATCGCCTGGCGGGCGCCGGCACTGGGGCGCATACCGCCTTGAACACCTTGCCTTCGAGCGGGCGCCGGAGCAGCCAGGACTGCGCTGGCTGGGGATCAGTGGCCCATACGGTGTAGCGGCTGTGGCCTTCGAGCGGACCCTGCTTCTGGGGCTGCTGGAAGGGCGTTACGCACGCCGTCAGCCGTCGATTCCTGCTGCAGTGCAGCAAACTCCGGTTGCAGAACGTGTGACAGCGACCGAGGAGCGTCTTGCTGTCACGCTGGCCCAGCAATTGGCAAGCCTTCTCGATGCACGTGTGGCCGACGGCCTGGCCCGGCTGGACAGCCCGCCCGCGCCCGTCAAGGCCAGCGCCGGCGCCGGCGCCGCAATCGTGCCGGCGGGTGCACCAGGCAAGACCGGCTGGGTGCTGCGCGCCCAGTACGGCCGGCGTGATACCGATGAGCCAACCCAGGCCGCGCCGGAAGGGCAGATCTGGATCGGGCTCGACCATGCCCTGATGGCTTGCGTACTGCAGGGCGTCAAGGCCGACCGCGGCGCCGTGCGGGCGTCGGGCGGGGCGCGCATGCCCGGTGAACCACTGGCCTCGCGTCTCGAAGTCAAGCTTGAAGGCTGCCTGGTGAGCAAGGAGATCACGCTCGGCACGCTGTTCGGACTGCAGGTCGGCGATGTGATTCCGGTGTCGGTCGGTCGTGCCGATGTCGTGCTGGACAACTCCCGCCTGTTCACCGCCGCGGTGGCCGAGCACAAGGGCAAGCTGTGTTTAACCTCTTTTGAAGATGCCGAATAATGGACATGAATCTCAACGAGCAACTGAGTGGTGACGTCATCATTGACGATCTGGACAGCGAGGATGCGTTGCGCGCCGCCGCCGGCCGGAGCGGCGCGCGCCAGCTGCCGCAGATGATGCGGCGCATCCCTGTCACACTGACCCTCGAAGTCGGTTCGGTGCGCATCTCGCTGCAGGAGCTGATGGACATCGGGCCATCGTCGGTGCTGCCCCTTGATTCGCTGGCCGGCGAGCCGCTGGTCATCAAGGTCAACGGCACCCCGATCGGCCGCGCCGAAGTCGTGGTCGCGGGCGAACAGTACGGCCTGAAGGTGATCGATCTCGAAGGCCTGAACCTGGACATTCTCGCGCCATGATGTGCTTCACCGGGGGCGTAAGGGCCCGTGCCCCTGCGCTTCTGTCAGCGCTGCTGGTGGGGCTGCTGATGGCGGTCCCGGCCGCGGCCCAGAACCAGGACCTGCTGGCCGGCGTGCTGCCCGGCGCCACCTCGACCAGCGCCGGCATGAGCGTCAAGTCGCAGATCCTGGTGCTCATGACGCTGCTCGGGCTGCTGCCCGTGATGGTCATGATGATGACCTGCTTCACGCGCTTCGTGATCGTGCTGTCGCTGCTGCGCCAGGCCCTCGGCCTGCAGCAGGGCCTGCCCACCCGGATCATCACCGGCATTGCCCTGATCCTGACCATCCTCGTGATGCGTCCCGTGGGCGAGCAGGTCTGGACCCAGGCGTTCCTGCCGTACGATCAGGACAAGATCGGCCTCGAGACCGCGCTGCGCATCGCTGAACAACCCGTTTCGCGCTTCATGCTGGCCCAGACCAGCAAGGCGTCGCTGGAGCAGGTTGCCCGCCTGGCCGGTGAATCGACGGCCCAGCCGCCGCAGCAGCACAGCTTCCCCGTCAAGCTGGCCGCGTTCGTGCTGTCCGAACTGAAGACCGCGTTCCAGATCGGCGCGATGCTGTTCATCCCGTTCCTGATCATCGACCTGGTGGTCTCGTCGGTGCTGATGGCGATGGGCATGATGATGCTCTCGCCCCTTGTCATTTCCCTGCCGTTCAAGCTGCTGCTGTTCGTGCTGGTCGATGGCTGGACGCTCACGGTGAGCACACTGGTTGGCAGCATCCATGCGTACTAGTATCAAACCCGGCCTGGCCACGGGAGAATCGCGATGAGTCCCGATATCGCCGTCGACCTCGTGGTCGAGGCCCTGCAGATCGTCATGCTGATGGTGATGGTGCTGGTGATCCCGGGCCTGCTGGTTGGCTTGCTGGTCGCGCTCGTGCAGGCGGCCACCCAGATCAACGAACAGACGCTGAGCTTTTTGCCGCGCCTGCTGGTGACGCTGCTGGCCGTGATCCTGGCCGGGCACTGGATGACCTCGACGCTGATGGATTACTGCGTCTCGGTGTTCCAGCGCGCGGCAACGCTGGTCGGCTAGGGCAGGGCACGCGTCAATGGAACTGTACGGCTTCCTGATGCCGCTGATCGGCGCCCTGTGGTGGCCGTTCTGCCGCATCATGGCGATGATGATCACCGCGCCCGTGCTGGGCGACGGCACGATCCCCATCCCGGTGCGCGCGCTGCTGGCGGTGGTGCTGTCGTTTTTGATGCTGCCGCTGACCAGCAAGGGCGCGATGCCCGATGCGTTTTCGCTGGCCGGCGTGCTGGCGATGTTCGAGCAGGCCGTGATCGGCGCCGTCATCGGCCTGGCGCTGCAGTTCGCGATGGCGGCCATCAGCATGCTGGGTTTCCTGGCCTCGAGCCAGATCGGCTTTTCGATGGCGACGATGAACGACCCGGTCAATGGCCAGGCGTCGGACGTGATTTCCAGCCTGATGGCGCTGGTGGCGATGCTGGTGTTCTTCGCCATCGATGCGCACCTGGTGCTGGTGGCGGTGCTGGGCCAGAGTTTTCTGGCCTGGCCGGTCGGCGGCGGCTTGCAGCCGATGCTGCTCGAAGCCGTGGCGCTGAACCTGAGCTGGGTGTTCGCGGCCGCGATCCTGCTGGCGCTGCCGCTCGTGTTTTCCACCGTGGTGGTGCAGATCGGCTTTGGTTTTCTGAACCGCGTCGCGCCCAGCCTGAACCTGTTTTCACTGGGCTTTTCGCTGGTGACGATTTTTGGCTTGCTGATGCTGATCCAGCTGGTGCGTTTCATCCCCGAGCACTACATCGCGATGACCAACCAGGTACTGGAAATGCTGACCGAACAAATGAGGCTGGCCCATGGCCGATAGCAGCAGCGGCGACAAGACCGAAAAACCCTCGGCGCAAAAGCTCAAGAAAGCGCGCGACGAGGGGCAGGTGGCGCGTTCGCGCGATCTGGCGACGGCCGTCGGCATCCTGATCAGCCTGAAGGTCTTCATGATGATGCTGCCGGGGTACCTGGACGACATGCGCCACCTGTTTCGTCTCGTGTTCGTGCCGCTGGGCGAGGCGGGCGCCATGGAAAACGCATTGTCCACGGTGTTTTCGTCAGCGTTGCTGCTGCTCGTGCACATGGTGCTGCCATTGCTGGCCGTGCCGCTGGCGATCGTCATTGCCGGCGCGATCCCGGGCGGCATCGTCGCCAGCGGCAAGAACCTGGCGCCGAAGTTCAGCCGCCTCAATCCGCTGACCAACCTGGGCAACCTGTTCAAGCAGAAGCACTGGGTGGGCTTCCTGACCTCGGCGGCCAAGGCGATCGTGCTGGGCATCGTGCTGTGGCACGTCTCGAACGGCAGCATCAAGGGCTATATCGAGTTGCAGCGCATGCCGCTCGACGTTGCCATCGGCGCCGGCGGCACCCTGGTGTTCGACGCGCTGATGGCGCTGGTGGCGGTGTTCATCCTGTTCGCGCTGATCGACGTGCCGGTGCAGAGTTTTCTTTTCATGCGCAACCAGCGCATGAGCAAGCAGGACATCAAGGAAGAGCACAAGCGCAGCGAAGGCCGCCCGGAAATCAAGCAACGCATCCGCCAGCTGCAAAACCAGCTGGCCCAGCGCAGCGTGCGCAAGTCGGTGCCGACGGCCGACGTCGTGATCGTCAATCCCGAGCATTACGCGGTGGCGCTCAAGTACGACGTCGACCGCGCCGAGGCGCCGTTCGTGGTGGCCAAGGGCGTCGACGAGATGGCGCTGTTCATCCGCCGCGTGGCCGTCGAGCACGGACTCGAGGTAGTGGAGCTGCCGCCGCTGGCGCGCGCGATCTATCACACGAGCCAGGTACAGCAGCAGATTCCCGCGCCGCTGTACCAGGCCGTGTCGCAAGTGCTCAATTATGTTTTACAACTGAATGCGTTCCGTGCAGGCAGGCGCCAGGCGCCGCCGCGGTTCCCCAACGAGGTGGTCGTACCACCGCACCTGAGTGAGGCTCAAGCATGACCGTGACGAATACCTTCAACGCCTTCGTGGGAGAGCTGCGCCGCCACAAGTTCGCCGCGCCCGTGTTCCTGATCGCGCTCTTGGGGATGATCATTCTGCCGCTGCCGCCGATCCTGCTCGACGTGCTGTTCACCTTCAACATCGTGCTGTCGCTGATCGTGATTCTGGTGGCCGTGACGGCCAAGCGCCCGCTCGACTTCTCGGTGTTCCCGACCGTGATCCTGGGCACGACCCTGATGCGCCTGGCACTGAACGTGGCCTCGACCCGCGTCGTTCTGCTCAACGGTCACGAAGGCACGCACGCGGCCGGCCAGGTCATCGAATCGTTCGGTAACGTCGTCATCGGCGGCAATTTCGTCGTCGGCCTGGTGGTGTTCGTGATCCTGATGATCATCAACTTCATCGTCGTGACCAAGGGCGCCGAGCGCATCTCGGAAGTCTCGGCGCGCTTCACGCTCGATGCGCTGCCCGGCAAGCAGATGGCGATCGACGCCGACCTGAATGCCGGCCTGGTCAACCAGGAGCAGGCGACCACGCGGCGCAAGGACGTCGCGGCCGAAGCCGACTTTTACGGCGCGATGGACGGCGCCTCCAAATTCGTGCGCGGCGACGCCATCGCCTCGATCCTGATCCTGATCATCAACCTGATCGGCGGCGTTGCCATCGGTTCGTTGATGCACGACCTGCCGCTGGCCGATGCGTTCCGCGTGTACGCACTGCTCACGATCGGCGATGGCCTGGTGGGCCAGATTCCGGCGCTGCTGCTGTCGGCCGCCGCCGCCATCCTGGTCACGCGCATCGGCGAGTCGGGCGACCTCGAAGATCAGGTCAGCCAGCAATTGCTGGCCCGGCCGGGCGTGCTGTACTCGGCCGCCGGCGTGATGATGATCCTGGCGATCGTGCCGGGCATGCCGTGGTGGTTCTTCACGGTGGCGGCAGGCGTGCTGGCCTGGGTCGGCTGGACGATGGGAAAACGCATCGGCGCGCCGGACGTGGCGGGCGTGGCAAAGATCGAGGCTGCCTTGCGCGACGACCGCGTGCCCGAACTCGACTGGCAGGCGCTGCCGGTCGTGCAGGCGGTGACGGTGGCGGTGGGCTACAAGCTGGTGGGCATGATCGACCGTGCCCAGGCCGAGCCGCTGGCCAAGCGCATCAAGGGCGTACGTCAGAGCCTGTCGGAGCAGATGGGCATGCTGCTGCCGGCGATCTCGGTGCGCGACGACCTGGCGCTGCGTCCGACGCAATACGCGATCAGCCTGTCGGGCACCGTCGTGGCCGAGGCCGAAGTCATGCCCGACCATCTGCTCGCGATCCCGTCGCCGAACGTGTACGGCGAACTCGATGGCATCCCCGGCATCGAGCCGGCATACGGGATGGCGATCACGTGGATCCTGCCCGAGCAGAAGGCCCACGCGCTGGGGCTGGGCTATCAGGTGGTCGAAGTGCCGAGTGCGATTGCCACGCACGTGTCAAAAGTCGTGCGTGAATACCTGCACGAATTGTTCCGCCACGAAGACGTGCCGGCGATCATGGAACGCCTGACGGCGCTGTCGCCCAAGCTGGCAGCGGCGCTCGACAAGGCGCTCACGCACACCCAGCTGCTGCGCGTGTTCCGCGTGCTGCTGACCGAAGGCGTGTCATTGAAGGACATCGTGGTGATCGCCACCACGCTGCTCGACAGCTCGGAGACGACCAAGGATCCGATCCTGCTGGCGGCCGAAGTGCGCTGCGCGCTGCGGCGCCAGATCGTCTCGACGCTGTTCGGCAAAAAGAAAGACATGCCGGCGTTTAACCTGTCGGCCGAACTGGAAAACATGTTGCTCGGGTCCCTGAACCAGGCGCGCCAGAATGGTGGCGGCAAGGTCGCGCTGGACAATTACCCGATCGACCCGCAGCTGCTGGCGCAACTGCAGATCAATATGCCGGTGGCGCGCGAGCAGATGAAGGGCCAGCACACGCCGCCGCTGCTGCTCGTGCTGCCGCAGGTGCGGCCGCTGCTGGCCCGCTATGCGCGGCTGTTTGCGCCGGGCCTGCACGTGCTGTCGTACAACGAGATCCCCGAAAACCGCGACGTGTCCATCGTCGGCACGGTGGGCTGATCAGCCCTTGGCCACGAGGCGTCGCGTGATCACCGGGCCGTCCGGCCCCAGGTGAAACGCCAGCTTGCGCTCGCGCAGCGCGGCGTCGCCTGCCGTGGCGCGGTCGAAACGGCGCAGGTGTTCGGTCCAGGACGGATCGATGATCTGTTCGGTGAATAATCCCGGATCGCTGACGTCGCGCAGCAGGGTCCAGCTCAGCGCGCCCTGGCGCAGGCGGGCGCGCCGGCTCAGTTCCATCAGCGCCATGAAGGCCTCGGTGCGCTCCGGGTCGATCCGGTATTCCACTGTCAGCACGAGGCGCCCGCCATCCTGCAGGGGCGAGAGCGATGGCGCCAGCGCCTTGAGCGCCGTCGACGGCGTCATGTCTTCGAGCAGCTCGCGGTCCTGGATCAGGCGCAGCACGAGCGCCATCACGACCACGCTGCTGCCCGCCGCATACAACAGGCTGTGCTGCACGCTGTCGAGCGTCGCCACCTGGCCCCAGACCGCGGCGCCCGTCGCACTCGCGCCCATCAGCGCCATCTGGTAGATCGACATCCCGCGCGCCCGCACCCAGTCGGGCAGGGCCATCTGCATCGATACGCTCAGCGAATTGGCCGACACGATGAAGGCCATCCCCGACAGCCACATCGCGCTAGAAGTCAGCACCACGTTCGTGCTGACGGCCGCCACCGCGATCATCGCCGCCGACAGTACGGTGCTGGCCATGACGAGCGTATCGCGGCTGAACGCCTGGCGCATGCGCGGCAGGAAGAACACAGCGCTGATCGCACCGCCGCCCATGCAGGCCAGCAGCAGCGTGAAGACGCCAGCGCCGCCGCCACCCTGCGCCCGCGCCACCAGCGGCAGCAGCGCCATCAGGGCGGTGGAGTGGAAGAACGACGCCGCCACCCGCGCCAGCACTGCCTTGACGCGGTTGGAGTGCCGCGCAAACTGCAGGCCGACGCGCATCGCGCCGCCGATCCGCTCGCGCCCCAGCGGACTTGGCACGTGCGTGCGGCGCCAGCGCATGATCACGAAGCCCGAAATCACCGACAGCACGGCATTGAGCACGAACACATAGGCGCTGCCCAGGCTGGCGATGATGGCGCCGGCCGCCAGCGGCCCGGCGATGCGCGACGCGTTCATCGCCACGCCATTCAAGGCCAGCGCCGCCGGCAGCTGCGCGCGCGGCACCAGTTCGGGCACGATCGCCGAGAACACGGGCCAGCGCATGGCCAGGCCAATGCCGTTGGCGAAGGTGAGGGCCAGCAGCACCGGCGGCGTGATGGCGTCGGCCAGGATCACCGCGCACAGGATCGTGGCCACGACGGCGACCCAGAACTGCGTGATGATGAAGTAGCGCCGCCGGTCGAGGATATCGGCCAGTGCGCCACTGGGCAGGCCGAGTAAAAACACGGGCAGCATCGACGCGGTCTGCACCAGCGCGACCCAGATCGGCGCGCTCGTCAGCGACGTCATCATCCAGGCGGCGGCCACGTCGTTCATCCACATGCAGGTGTTGGCGATCAGCCAGGTCAGCCACAGCATGCGAAACA
>Ga0265798_10001325_pt1 | contig 38661 bp, 47 predicted proteins | sample P3T30metagenome_FD_192430 | JGI IMG/M metagenome (GOLD analysis project Ga0265798, IMG submission 192430) | Plant litter microbial communities from East Loma Ridge, Irvine, California - P3 T30 | ecosystem: Environmental > Terrestrial > Plant litter > Unclassified | place: USA: California...
GACCCTCACGCGGATCAAATAGCGTATAATTCTTGCTCTAAAGATCACGCCGGCTTAGCTCATTTGGTAGAGCAGTTGATTTGTAATCATCAGGTGGCCAGTTCGAAACCGGCAGCCGGCACCAGTATAATCAAGCACTTAGCCCAGCCTTAATCGGCTGGGCTTTTTGTTAACAGGGCTTGTGTAGGCGCTGTGTAGGTAAACCCCTCAGTGCCTAGCTACGCGTAGCAGTGTCAACATCCATGAATAGAGCTAGAGATACTCAGCGCGCATGGTTGAACAGAGTTCTTTACCAATCTGGTAAAGAAAGTTAGAATGAACTGCTTGGGGGCTCCCCTGAAGATCGAATTTTCCGACAAGAAACTACGCCAACTTTGCGAGAAGCAGGTAGTCGCTGTTAAAAAGTTAGGCGACATCTGCGCTCGAAAGTTGCAGGCGCGCTTGACTGACTTGGAAGCGGCGACTTGCGTAACAGATATTGTGGCTGGGCGACCTCACGAGCTCCAGGGAGAGCGGGCAGGCCAGATCGCTTTGGACTTGGCAGGTGGCTACCGGCTAGTCTTTGCTCCAGCAAATGATCCTATACCTCTACGCGATGACCTCTCCATAGCATGGTCATGCGTAACTATAATCAGCATCGAATACATCGGGGACTATCATGGATGATACAAATTGCGACGCGTCTACCGCGTCCTTTTCCCCCGACTGGGTCTCACCCCCGGGGGACACAATTCTCGACATTTTGGAAGAACGCGATTGGAGCCAGCAAAAGCTTGCCGATCGACTAGGCTTCTCGCCAAAACACGTCAATCAACTTATTCGTGGGAAGGTTTCGCTTACGGAAGAGGCAGCCATTCGCCTTCAGAATGTACTAGGTGCTTCGGTTGGGTTTTGGCTAACACGAGAAGCTCAATATCGTGAGCGTATGGCTATGCTCGAAGCAGCCGCCAGAAATGCGACGATGGTCCCCTGGCTCGAACGTTTTCCATTAAAGCAATTAATGGAGTTGGACGTTTTACCAAAAAGGCGTTTGGATGCCAAAGCTAAGCCAGAATTAGTTGGACATCTCTTGGCATTCTTCGGTGTCGCTAGCCCGGACCAATGGGAGAGTCAGTATGGGAAAATGGAGCTGTGTTTTCGTCGCAGTCGCGAGGACCAAGCTGACGTCGCCGCGATTTCTGCTTGGTTGCGTCTTGGTGAGCGAATTGCCGAGTCTTTAGACGGCCCCCGTTACAACGAGGTGAATTTCCGAAATGCCTTAGATCAAGCAGTTTTGCTTACGACACTTCCTCCAGCTGAGTTTGAGCCTAGGCTACGTTCTCTCATGCATGATGCGGGGGTCGCATTTGTCCTAGTGCCTGCCTTGCCACGGAGTCATGTCTCAGGAGTGGCAAGATGGCTCAATCCTCATCGCCCATTAATTCAGCTTTCTCTATACGGGAAATCTAATGATAAGTTTTGGTTCAGCTTTTTCCATGAGGCAGCTCACATTCTTCTGCATGGAAACCATAAGGCAACTGTGTTTTTGGATGATCCATCTAAAGAAGCAGCTAGTTCCCCGGAGGAGTCCGAGGCAAACGCATGGGCACGCGATCGACTTATCCCACCTAACGAGGCGGCGAAATTGGTTCACTTACCTTGTACGAGGGAAGCTGTAGCGTCATTTGCGTTCTCTCTAGGGATACATCCTGGAATCGTTGTCGGGCGCATGCAGCACGATGGTTTGCTAGCTGTCGATTGGCTTAATAATATGAAAGTTAGCTTGAAGTTTGAAAGTTCGGCAGTTCCCATGAAAGCCGAATAACTTAGCGAACTGCATTCTTCGTAGAACATAGTAGCGAAGAAGACGTAAAATTTTCAACGCTCCCTTTGTAGCTTCTTTGCGCAGAAAATAAAGTAGTGCACTAGAGCCATACTTTTACTAAGTAAGCGTCCAGTTTTCTAAAAAAAGAGTGCCTAAGGGAGCCCGAAGGGAGCGAAGGGAGCGCTATATATTCTGTGCTCCCTTCGCTCCCTTCGTGCTCCCTTCACGCTTTAGGACGCCATTAGGAGCCACGCCCGGGGACTGCCCATGCTCAGCTTCGGGACTCAATATCCCATGGGTTTCCTCAAACGCTTGACTGCGTCTCACGAGCGCCCCAAATCGCGTACTTCCGTTAAAGCACCTTGGTCGTAATCGCCCCGCCGTCGAGCACGTCTAGGTGACGGGCCTCGAACTCATGAGTGGCAAACTCTGCAGCTGCGCGGCCATACTTTTCCACGCATCTCACCGCTTGACCGCTGTCAGCATAGGCCTAGCAAATGCCGAATCTCAGCCACCGGCCAGGCCAGCCGGCCGTTGATGCGGATTGGACGTATTGGCCCGCATTCCGTCGAGGCCCAGACACGCATCGTCTGCGGCTTTCGACATAGATAAAATGCGGCACGCACTGTGTCGACATGCGTTCGCTGCTCTTGCGCGAGCAGACTGCCCTGGGTCGCCGCGCTCGTTTGTGCTCGAAGATCTCGCTGATACATATTTCACCTTTTGGAACGAAAGTTGAATACAGCCGGGGAGAAGGACCCAAACTTAAGCACACTGGTTTCGCATCGCCGCCCTTCATTGGCATGGGACGATACGCCGGCGCCTTCCGGCAACCGATCGCCTGACTTACCGCTGCCAGGCCCGGAACTCTCACGCGGTTTCTCACGTAGCGTTTCCCGCCCCCAGGGGCAGGTCTTTGGTGACGCTATCACCCGATGGTCTAACTCTCGCCCGAGGGCGTCACGGAGGCTGCATTGGCGCTGACCTCTGGTCAGCGATACCTGCGTCTGGGAGCATCCAGATATCCGCCTTTTTTCGTCTCTTGGGTTTTGATGTAACTCAGACTCGAGTCATGAGCGCAGCTGCTGTAGAACTGCTTTAGATGCGAGTACGCCTCGCATTTAGAAAGTGATGATGGATGGAAACGTATTGCACTGGAAGCCACAATGTCCAAGAGTGAACACCATTAGCTAGCGCACTCCGGCGGCGGCACCAAATATGGTGAGCTGGGTTAGGCCCATGCCGATAGAAGCGTCGGATTGAAGTTGTAATTCCAGGCCTTGCAACCTGGTGAAAATACGTGCCGCGATAGGGCTTTGAAAATCGTACTTTTCAGTTCATACGAAATGAAAAGTAATGGCTTTGAAAAAATGCCGCATGGCGACACTCGGATACTAACGCATGACTTTCCTTGCGTCAACTTTATCCGATTGTTACCCGGTCGTGAGGTTGATTGATCTGACTCGACCGGTGGAAGAAATTCCAAATCAGTGGCCAATCAGTGTTCTTAATCTTGCATACGCCCTTTACTTGCAGGGGTTCCTCAACACTCTGTATTCCTCAGTGTTTTTTACTGCATTGCGAAGGGAGCGCCGAAGGGAGCGAAGAGCGCACGCTATTTTCTGTGCTCCCTTCGCTCCCTTCATGCTCCCTTCACGCTTTAGGCGCCGGCAGGAACCACATCCAGGGACCGCCCATGCTCAGCTTCCGGGACTCGATCCCCATGGATTTCTTCAGTCGCTTGGCAGCGTCCCACGAGTGCCCCGAGTCACGCACTTCGGCCATGAGCGCCTTGGTCGTCATCGATCCGCCGGCGTCGGTGATGATGTCGACCAGCATCTGCTGCAGATCGTCCCGCGCGCCCCCGTCGTTTTCTTCGTCAATCTCCACATTGCCCAAGATCTCGCGTGCGGTACCTTCGATGATCCCATCCCACACCGCATGCGTTGCCGCGATGCCGCCACCGATCGTCACTAGATCGAGCGAATAGGCAACACCGCCATCATCTGGCGCAATGTTCGATTTCGCCCGTGCCAAGACGCGGCGCGTGCTGCCCTCTTCTTTCGCCGTGACCAGCACCATGCGGGCCAGTGCGCCGAACGCCTGGGAGCCGATTACGCGGTCCTGTGGCGCCTTGCCGGCGCCGCCCTTGGCGAAGTGGGTGATCCCGATAACAGCACAGCTGTGCGCCTCTGCGAAGTCCACTACCGCCTGCAGGCTGCGCCGCACATCGTTTGCTCGGTGCATGTCGCCGGCGACAGCCGACACGATGGGGTCAATAATCAGCAACGCAGCGCCGCCAATCCTCTCCACGGCACGGTGCAGCTCTGGGATATCCTGCGAGGGATCGAACGGAACGCTTGCGCCGTGCTGGACAATGCCCTCGATGAAGTGACAGCGCGTCAGGTCGGCACCCGACGCAATCAGGCGCGGCACCAGGGTGTCGTCCGCCACGTCCTCCGATGACCAGACCAGTACATTGCCCGCCTTGGTGCTGGCAGCGCCATCTGGCCAGTGGCCGCCGGTGGTGATGACCGCGCCCAGCCCCAGCGCGAGCGTCGTCTTGCCGGTACCGGCGGCGCCGGCCAGGATGGTCAACTTCCCGGCCGGCAGCCAGCCCGGCCACAGCCAATCGATGGCCAGGGGCTTGATGTCGGCGCCGCAGCGAATTTTGACAATGCGCGTGTCTTCTAGCAGCGCGCGGCTTGCCGTCCTCGCAGCGATCAGGTCTGGCTCTGCTTTCTCCGACGCGAACAAGATCGTGGGATTGCTCAGGCTCATGTGCCACTCCAAATTTTCAAGAACGCCAGGCGCCCGTAGTCGAGATCGATTACCAACAGCCGCCGCGGCCCGGCCTGCAGTAGCGCCGCGCATAAGTCGCGCAGCAAGCCGTAGCGCGTGGAGTGTCCGTGATAGCAGAGCATCACGTCGAGGCCCGCCACGGCCTTGCAATCCTGATCGCCGGGCAATGCACGCGGATCGATGGCAATCGCACAGCGCTTTGGCGGGCAGAAACCAAGTCCGAGCCAGACCTCGCGTCGGATAGGTTGCAGGCCGGCGGCGATTAAGTCGAACAGCGGCTTCATTGGCCCCACGCGCGGCCTGCTCGTTGGAACGTCGTAGTGATGGGCGCGGATCATCGGGAACCTCCGAGGGAGCCCAGGTCTGGCCGAACCAAGGTCAACGTCGGCCGCTGGCGCGGATATGCGTCTGCCAGCGATTGCATCATGCACAGGGCATCTGGCTGGCAATCGTCGCGCATCGCACGGAAGTAGCCCAGCACTTGCGCTTCGGCTGGTTGGGGAGCGCCATAGGCGTCCACCTGGGCCAGCACGCGCTGCGCCTGCAGGCACAGGGCGAACAGGTCGACCGCGCTGTTGTCGGCGCTGGCCTCGCCTAAATCGCGCAGCAGCGGGGCCATGTCGATGCTGTCGACGGGCTGGCCGGACGGCCGGACGGATTGCAGGTGTCGGGTATTCATGCCACACCTCCATTGCGACCGGCCTTGACTGCCTGGTCGTTCAGTTTCTCGACCCGTTCGAAAGCGCGATCGCCCAGCATGCGCACCGCAGCCCCGGCCAGCAACAGCAAACGTTCCTTGTCAGCCGCGCCCAGGATTGGCGAGACGTCAGCGTCGGCATCCGGCGCGGACGATTGATCCGCAGCATGGACCAGGCCTAGGCACGTTTGCAGCCCGTGGCATACGTCCAGAGCCAGCGCGGCGAACTGCGCATCCTGGCTATCTGCTGCAGATCCTGCCAGCCACGAGAACGCCTGATGGATCGAGGCGGCCGGGCCTGCTGGCGCACCGGTGCTGGTTGCGCGGCTCATGACGTTGCCCCTTTACGCGCGATGCGGACGTTGTGTTCAGCGACCTCGTGACGGAAATCGATCATGAACTCCAGTTGCAGGGCGATCTCGGTAATCATCGTGCCGACGCGCGCGCAGTCGCCAGCATCGGACGGCACTTCTTTGTTCATGCCGGCTGAGTACATGACACGTCCCAGCGATTGCAGGCCATCCAGCAGAATGGTCGTGCTGTTCGTGGCGTGCCTGTCTGCCGCTTTAACCTGCTCGAGCAGCTCGGCATTCAAGGGCGCGCCATGCAGTTGCGCCGGCAGATCGCGCAGCATGAGCGCCAGCTCATAAGATGCGCGCTCGCTGTTCTGAAAAAGGGAAGTCGATTTGCTCACGCTACACCCCCGCTCAGATCAGCGACAACGACCTCGAACATGGCTTCGGTTTCGGTGGCCAACTGACGGGCCAGCCACAAGATGCTCTCCTGGGTCTTTGGATCGATGTCGCGGAAGTGGTCAATGCCGTTCCCGCCGATCAGCAACAGCAGGCTTGAAAGCTGGCCGCTGCGCATGCGGGCATGATCCAGCGCGCAGCCGCGCTCGATGTACTGATGGCCGAATGGGGTATTTACCCGGCCGACATATTCTGGCGGGATCGCGGCTTTTTTTGCTTCTGCCAATGGCAGATCGCCAAGGTTTGTGTTAACCTGCGTTTCGTTGCACATGTGATGCTCCTTAAGACGTACGTGTCCAATACCGCAGATCAAGGCTCCACCCTCGATCTGCAGCAACTCCCGGTTCCGCCGGGTGCGGTTGTAAAGAAATTCCAAAGGGTCAGCCTGCCAGCTGGCCCTTTTTCATTTCGGCTTAGATTCAGTTCATGACTAGCCCTCGTTCGCTGGCGTATTCATTCGGGCCGCTTTTCTTCCACCTCACGAGCTCGCAAGAGCAGCGCCGTGATTTCAGCATTCACCGAACGCAAGTTCGCTTCCGCGCGCGCCTTGATCCAATCCTTGAGTTCGAATGGAAGTCTGACTGGTGTAGGTGCTTGCTGCTTGGGTGCCATGAGGGTCTCGGAAGTTGAATGCTGTATCCACATTAGAATCTAATAGACTCTAAGAGTCAAGAAGACTCTTTGCTATGTATCTAAAAGACTCTTATCCTCTTCCACATGGCAACCCAACCTGTCCCCTACCCGCTCCGCATGCCTGATGAACTGCGCGATCAACTCACTGAGCGCGCGCGCGTCAATGGCCGGAGCTTGAATGCTGAGATTTTGGGAATACTTCAGGCAGCAGGGAGTAGCGCCATTGAACCCATAAGCATAGACGTCGATGCTCTCGCTAATACGATCGCCGATAGGGTAGCTGCCCAGCTGAGAGACGCCCTCGACAAATAAGCTGGCGAGCGCCAGGCTCTCGTGGATTAGGCCGCCAGCCAGCCTATCCCGTTAGACCGATGCTCGAGTGACTTCTGAGCGCCCAAGCCCGAACAGTGAGGACATGCTGGGGTGAGCGTACTTCTGGTACTTCGCTAAAGTGCGGATCGACGGCCAGATGAATTTGTGGTCAGGGAAATCGGCAACCGGTATGAGGTAAACCTGCTCATACCCCTCATTAGACGAAGCGGCTCGTACCCAAATTACGAAGTCGACAGGCGGACTATGCACTAAAGTCACCTTCCAGCAGGCATGGCTACGCTCGAAGCGACAGCGGGTGCATAGCAGTCGCGCTGTCACGCCATTCAAGCGATAGGTACGAGGGCTGACCTTCTCCACTTGCGCGTTCGCCGCCACGGCACATCTCTCGAGCTCGATCGTCATATCTCGAGTGATGCAGCGCATGCGGTACCGGGTGATTGTGCTACGGGTGACGGATGGCCAGCTGACGCCAGCTAGACCCATAGCGGAGGTGATGCCATTGAACCGAAAAGCGTAAGACTTGACGGCCGGGCCGCCACTGGCGTTGATGAGATCGGGCGTTACCTTGCCATGCTCGACGAATATCTGCCGAAGCGCGTCGAGCATTTCATCATCCGTCCATTGCCGGCGCCGGCGATTTCGTTCGACGCGTGCCTCCTCCAGCTTTTCGCGAGACACAATCGCGTCGAAAGCGTCGTCTACCTTCACCCATGAACCTGGTGCGTTCGCGCGGCGCGAGCTTTTTAACCGTTGTGTGCTTCGGTTGAACACTAGCGTGCCAGCGTACTTGTCGTTCGTGAGGATCTGCTTGACGTGGTACGGCGACCAAGCTCGGCCGAACTCATTGACGACGCCTTCACAGTTGAGACGGCGGGCGATGCCCGTGTCGGACATGCCCTTGGCCAGGTACATGCCATAGATTCGGTGGATCACGGCCACCTCTTCATCGGGCCCCTTGGTGTAGGTGACCCGGTCGGTCGGCATTGATTTGCGCTCGCCGGCGCCGAGCAAGCCTTTTGGTTGGCCAACTGCTGAGATCACGATACGACGCAGTCCGTAGCCTGCCAGGCCGCCTTGCTTGAACCCAGCTTCAGTGAGGCGGCATTGCGCGTGAAACACCTTGGCCGACAGCTCGCGACTATACTCGGCGGCCATGGCCCGCTTGAGGCTCTTGAGCACCGCGGCCAGTGGTGATCCGTCGTTGCTAAACGGCTCGGCGCAATAGGCGACCGCTATGCCAGCGCGCCGACACGCATATTCGTAGTAAGCACTTTCGTCGACGTCTTGGAAACGCCCCCATCGACTCACGTCGTACACTAGGACGACGTTAAAGTCTGCCCGTCCAGATTGGATGTCGGTCAGCAGCTTCAGCAGGCCGGCTCGTCCGTCCAATGTAAGGCCGCTGCGGCCCTTGTCGCAATACGTGGTGGTGATCACTAAACCATGATCGTGAGCGTAGTCGTGCAGGCTAGCTTCCTGATGATCGGTGGAGTAATTCTGATGCTCAGTCGACGCCCGAACATACATCGCTGCCCGATCCGCATATAGAGCCATTAACAGGTCTCCCCGAGTGACTGTCGCTCAAATAAACCTCATCGAAAGAGAGACTATAGAAGGACGTTCAGTGGTGCCGCACGGATGAATATCCCTCCCTAACCGGCGTTGCCAAGCACCATCGTGTGATCATCTAAGCATCGGCGCCACCCAGGCCGGTATGCCAAACCCTTCAAACGGAGAGTAATTTGATGACTGAAAAAGAACTCCTTGCTGCAATTTTGCAGAAGCTCACGGAGAGAATGATTCCGATTGAAGTCGACCTATGGGACACCGAGCATGTCGCTGCCTATCTAAAGCGGTCGTACACGACAGTACGCGACAAGATCATCGTGCGGCCGGACTTCCCACGCCCGATCAAGCTCAACGCCACCCAGGAGCGCGCGCATCCGCTGTACAAAGCGCGCGAGGTAATACGGTGGGCAGAAGGATTGCAGGTGCAGTAGCCAACGCAAAAGTGCGTTGGCTGACCAAAGGCAAGCTTCGGCCGGGCGCGGATCACTTGCCAGCCGAACACCGGGCGAACATTGGTAAAGGTAGTCGGCAGCTATTCAGATGACGCCAGCATCTCGGCGCCGTATTCCTGCGCAAGGTTGGCCCGGATCGCCGCGACGAGGGATGAGGCACCCGCTAGGCTAGTAGTCGCGCTTACCGTACCGCGCCAATCAGCGGCCAAGTCGCTGGCCAGGCTAGTGTGTTGACGCTTGATGAGCGGGCCATCGTTGCCCATGGGCTGAACGGTTCAAACCGCGCTACGTGTTCGAATCTTCAACCAATTTGATGTCAATAATTTTGTAGCCGAAATAGATCATCTGTGTCTGCTTCGGTGTCCGGTCATTGAGAAGAATGTCTATGATCTCCGGTCGCTGCTGACCTTCTTGATGTTGGTGGACGATGCGGCTGGCGACTTCTTCGAGCGATGGGCGCTCATGCCATTCGAACTCAAGCTCGTGTGATTCACCTGCCTTGTCGGTAAATAAGATAGCCCATGTCTGATTTTTCATATTAACCCTTGGTTGTTTATTTTGCATGGTAACGCATGGTTGGGAAGGCTATGAGACTTTTGTTGTGAGAGCTCGCCCACGATTTTGTGGCGGCTGATCCGGTCTGCACAAAATTGTGCAGGCGGAGGTCGTCGGCACCTTTTTGAATCAGCCAGAGTGGCAGGCGGCTCAGCACATCACTTAAGCTGAGCATAATAAGGAGGCAGCAATGTACGACGGAAAGATGAAAATCAGACGTTTCAACATGGTCAACGCTGGCAATGGCTGGACCTATCATGTCGTTTGCGTCGATCGGGAGGAAGACGGAGAAATGGTGCGAACCTGGTCCACCGATGGCCGGCGTCTGGAGATCGCGATCCTTTACGACTATGAGCACCTGATCCTTCCTGGAACAACGATGGCTTTTGTACTGCCTAGAGATCACGACCAAGGTGAGTAGGAGGCCCGTTCAAAATCGTCCGTTTTTGAACATCCATCAAGGCGGTGACAAATGCTGTTCATAAAATATACGTTTGACTTTTGAACATGTTCATATGTAAGATCAACGTTAACGAACATAGATCAACGCATGGCGGAGAGCAAAATGGCAGTTTTCGGATACGGTCGAGTCAGCACGAAGGAGCAGCAAAGCGAGAACCAGCGCCTAGAGTTAGAGCGTGCTGGCTACGATGTCGCGTACTGGTATGCCGATGAGGGCGTGTCGGGCAAGGTCTTGGCGGCCCAGCGCCCGCAGTTCGCCAAAATGCTCAGTCAGATCCGCGACGGCGAGACGCTGGTAGTGACAAAGCTTGATCGCCTCGGCCGCGATGCCCAAGACATCGGCGCCACGATCAAGGCGCTGGCCGCGCGCCGCATCGAGGTTGTAGTGCTGCAGCTCGGGAAGCTGGACTTGACCAGCGCCGCCGGCAAGCTGATGCTGACCATGCTGGCTGCAGTCGCGGAGATGGAGCGCGACCTGCTGGTCGAACGCACACAGTCTGGCTTGGCGCGCGCGAAGGCGGAGGGCAAGACCTTGGGCCGCCCGGCCAGCACGACCGACGAGCAACGCGCGGCGATGGCTAGGCAGCACCAGGCCGGCGAATCGATCAGCGCCTTGGCGCGCACCTTCGGCATCTCCCGCGCCAGCGTTATGCGCGTCGTGAAGCCGGCCGCCGCCATCGAGTAAGGGGGAGGCGACATGCGTACTTACAAAATTCACGCCCGGCCTCGCAATTCGGGAGGGGGATGGAATCTCAAGCTGTACGAGGACAACCAGGAAGCCAATGGAGTCGCCTACCCGGTTCAGCAAGAAGATCCGCATGTCTGCATCGAATGGTGGAATGGGCTTCACGAAACACGGCGCGCGCACTGGCTCATGGTGGCCGCGTCAGCCAAGCCGGCAGCAGCGCGCCATGCTTATCTGCTCGTGGAAGCGTACAACGATGCCAGAGGCAAAGGTGAGTCGTGGTCGACCTGAAACCCCGCACGAGCACCCATCAGTGACACTGCCGACCACCGGGTATGTTCGCCAGGCCCAGCTGCTGGCCGGCGGCGTCCCGTTCTCGGCCGCGACCCTGTGGCGCAAGGTAAGGGCGCAGACTTTCCCGGCGCCGGTGAAGCTCTCGGCCGGCATCACAGCCTGGCGAGTTGAGGATGTACGGTCCTGGATGGAGAATCAGCCGATCCAATTTTGCATCGACCGATCGACTAGCGAGGGAGGTGCGCCGGTGGTCGATGATGCGCTGATCGAGAAACTGGCCATCGCCTTGGCTGCGCGGATACCGCCGCCCATCCCGATCGAGATTGACCTATGGGACGTGGCCACGATTGCGCGCCTGTTGAAGCGAAACGAAAGCCAGGTGCGCAACCGCATGGTCTGCCTGCCAGACTTCCCGAAGGCGATCCGCCTGCCGGTCACCGGCGGCCCGCGACTGTACCGCGCTGTTGAGGTACTGGCATGGGTCAGCAAGTACCAGGACAAGGATTAGCCGGCGTCGGCTACTTCACTGGTCTGTCCGCACCTGATGCGCCGGCCGCCCTCGCGCGCGCACGTACTGGTCGCGGAAGTCGAAGCGTTGTACTCCACTTGGTGCCACCTCCCCTATCCTGCCTTCGATAATTCCAGCCCTCACCTGTTCTGCCGCTAAACGGCGTTGCCGGTTTACGCTACTCTTCTGGTTCCAAAATTGTATGGGGCCGGCATGGATGGGATGCAGCTATGGACGTAATCTTGGACCGGGAAGAGCTGCACCGCGAAGTTTGGTCAAAGAGTGTCAGCGCCGTGGCGCGCAAGTACAACGTGACGGATGGCGAAATACGAAAGGCATGTTTCGCTTTGGATGTCCCAAGGCCCGATCGCGGGCAACTGACGAAAGTTAAGTCCGGCGAGGCACAGTTATCTCCTCCGCCCCTACGGAAAAGCGGCCTATCGACGTATACCTGCAAAGCGTTCTCTCGATCATCTGAAAGCCCTGTCCAGAAGCCAAAGGCAAAGCAACCGGCCAAGAAAAAGGAGTCGCTTGTCGAGTGGGTCCTGAAAAATCGAGCTGAGATGCAGGCTGAGAAATCGATCCCGACACGGACGCAGCCGTACGGTTCCATGCATCTTCTACCCGAGGACATGATCGGGCTGCCCCGATTCATACCGCTCACGTTTTGGGTCGCGCTGCTCCTCGGTGAGCATGCCCCACACCACAACACCGTTTTGCGGTGGGTCCATGATGGACGCATCTACCCACAACCGGTTAAGGTCGGAAAGTCATGGAACGTCCGAAAAGACGCCGCATATATGCCTGACCAGTAGTCGCTGGGGCTCTATGTCGCGTGGCTTAAGCTACTTTGACGAGGTCACTCCTCGAGACGAACCGGGCAAGCTGATGTTACGATCGCCTCCTGCAAAACGATCAGAGACAACGACTCATTAACCCAAAAGCAATGAACTTATCAAAATTTTCGAGCGGGCGAGCAGACCCACCCATTTTCGTAGAGTGGGAAAAACACTGGTACGGAGTCCCAGCCGTATGGGCTGATAACATGCGACAAGCGGGCTTTGAAGTGCGAATGTCGCCTCCTGGTGGGGAAAGTGTGGCCAGCGAACGAGGAAAACATGATGGATGAACTCTCACGTGCCGATGAAGAAGTACGCGAAATTGTTCCCGCGATCGTCTCGCGGCATCGTTCGGTCGGCATACTGACATGGGCGCTTTTACATGAAATTGAATCGGAAGTGCTTGCTCTGCTGACTGCAGAAGGCAACTACAGCAAACAGGTTCTCAACATGATGCGTGCGCCGAAAGTAATGGGATATCCAACGGATAACCGTGAAGTCTCGTTTGAAGGGCATGGCGCGGTATCTCTGATCTTCAGTGCTGTTGAGAAAGCCTGGAACAAAGTCCACTAGCGCTAAGAGGAAGTCGCGGCTCTATGTTTAGTGCCTGAGTCCCATTAGCCATTCAACAGCCCTTCATGTCGAACATGTTCCTCACCCAAGACGAGCTGGTCGCTCTCACCGGCCGCAAGATCAAATCGAAGCAGATCGAGGCGCTGCGCCGGATGGGCCTGCCGTTCTGGGTAAACGCGGTCGGCAAGCCAGTGGTGAGCGTAGCCGCCATCGAAGGCCGGAAGGCGGATATCCCAAAGAAGCCGGAACCGAAGTGGGACCCGGTGCCTCGCAAGAAATAAGCTTCCCCCCTCATGCACGCGCGGAACGTTCAGGCCTGGGCCTCGGACGCCCCTTCTTTTGGACTGAAAGTATTCCACCCTCATGTGCGCGCGCGTACTGCTCCGAGATGGCCGGCCGCCAGCGGGGGCTTCTTGCCCGGCGCGGCCTTTTTATGGCCCCTAAAAAGCCCCCCTCGCGTGCGTGCGCGTACTGGTCCCGAAACTCGTTGCACGCTCTGGCGCTGGGCCTTTTTTTAAACTCGGAAAAATCCACCTTGTGCGTGCGCACAGGCGATGCGTGCTGGAACCCTGCGATTAGACACTAGGCCGGAGTCGGGAAAACTCTTTAACGCGCGGTCTTCCTCGAGCTACGCGGATAGCCCGCAAGACGTCGCCCTGCGGACAGGTACGGTACCCAAGATGCGCTGCGACTGGCCAACCTACAGTTGCGAGAACGGCATACTTCGCGTATCACGGCATCTTCCCAATTTGCCCTTGCTATCAAGCCAGCGCTGAAGAAAACGAATCAGTCTAGCTGTCGCAAGTTTCCCATACCTTCAATAACAACCAGCAGGCTCTATATTTAACACATCAAACTGTTAATTCAATAATTTAATGAATTTACATTTGTGAATTATTATGGTCGTTTTTCTTCTTCGAGTTTAGAAATGTCAGTTCTTGTCCTCGTCTTGGGAAAAGATGCTCTTACACGTGAGGCCATTCTTTACAATCTCGACCTTTCTGGCTATCACGCCATTGGCTTCGAAGATTGCTCAAGTGCTCTCCGAGCCTTATCTGGCATAAAGTTCAACGTCTTGATAGTGAGTGCCAGTCATAGTTTTCCGTCCGCATTTGAGCTGTTGAAGCAAGCCAGAACGCTGCAGCCAAATATCCGAACTATTTTGCTCGACGGAGCACCTCCAGATGGAGCAGCTTTCCCATACGTAGATGTGTTCGTACAGAGGCCCTTTGGCATGAACTCGGTCCATGACGCACTGAGGCGGGTGCTTTGCCATAAAGAACAATCAGCGCGACTTGCGACATGGGCTTGGGAGTCGCTGTCATCCACGATTCATTAGACGTTCACAGAATGCCGTTGTACTGCGCAGTTTTGCGCTAGAAATTTCTGAAGCTATTGAACCTTCCTTGAGCGCATTGCCACCTCTGGGTTCTTCGTAACCGCAATCGAGCCAGCAGCGAACAGCTCTCAGCTCATTGGCCACGGCCGGCCCTGGCCGCGCCGTGGTGACCAATCCCATCGCGCGGCAACAAAGCAAAGAGCCTACAGCTTGACACGAGTCAATCTCGCCTAGTGCTGCCATGCAATGATTTGCACATGGAAAAGCGAACCGATCGTCTCACGGCTGCATATGTTGATCTGGCCTTCAACATCGCCATTTCGTTTGGACTGGATGCGGGCCTGCGCGTGCTGGGTGAGCAGAAGATGCCTACCTCTGTAGTGCAGCGGGTTCTGATCGAAGGCGGGCCACGTCGCGGAGATTCGTGGCCCAAGCTTGGATCATTCTCGCGTGGTGGACTGCAGACGTAGCTTTTTTCAGTCACGTATAAGCCTGAACACCCGCTCGTGTAAACCGAGGGCGGAGCGATGCACTCACGCGAAGCAGGCCGCCTTCCAAGGGACAAGGCCAACCGCGGTGGCAGTTTCAGTGGAGCGTCCACTCTAGCCGCTGTGCATTCAGCCTTAAAAATTGGGCTGCCCGCCCCGCCATCGCCTCAGCAATGAGTCTGGGTATCACGCTCTGCCAGAGCGTAGACCAAGAGGATAATGGACGTCAATTCTACGAAGGGACGATGCCGCGAGAAGCCTTGATGATGTCTTGGTCGACGCCGATCATGGCTGCGATCTGATCGCCAATCTCCATGCCAAGCCAGACCCCGCCGATCTCGCCCAGATCCCTCGGCTTCTTGGGCACACCAAATTCGCCTTTCGTCGTCGTTGGCTCGACTCCCTTGACTGTGATGCCATCAAATTGCCAATGGACCCCCAAGAACACACGGCTGATCGAGTTGTCGACTATAGCAGCCCAAAGCGACTTATAAGTACGCGCGATGGTCGGCCTCGGCCCACCAGTTCGAGGATCGCGGTTACGACCGTCGTATTCGTCCGACGTAAATGTGAAACGGACGTTGTCCTCGCCGCCTTCACAGAAAATCGCATCGCCCTGATGCACCAGTGCTAGCCGCAGTACTTGGAAGGCCGCGGCACCGAAGGTCGCGTGGCCGGACGGATAAGAGGGGAAGTCCGGCGTCAAGCCAACGCCCGTGCCATTAGTATCAGGCCGCCCCAGTGGCAACCAGCCGAGTTTCTTTCCATGAGGGATGCCTAGCGCAGGGCGCCACAGCATGTGCGTAGGTAAGTACTTGTAGTGCCAAGCATGGATGCCGGCGTCGGCCATAGCGATAGCGATGGCCGCGACCGTTCTGAGCTCAACGGAGGTAACCAGCGAATCATCGCCACCTTCCGGCAACTCGCGCCCGGCGTGTATCCGATCAAGGACGGCAAGCGCCACCTGCATGTAGAGGCGCGGCGGAGTACCGAGCTCGGGTGGGCCGTCATAGCCCCAGAAGATGCCTGTCACCTCCTGTTTGCCAGTCCGGCTTCCTTTGCGGAACCCCCCATACTTAAACACGTAGTCAAGGTCCGTTTGGTAATGAGCATGCATACCGTCGAAGTTGCCTGGGCCTTCTCCGGTGCGCCCTGGCGGCGGCGCAAAAGATACTCGTGTCGCCTTCAGAGGCGTAGCGACTCCCCAGGCGTGGCCGGCAAAACCTTGTTTGGGAGTAATGCTAGGGACGTCGTGATCAAAGAGCCCCATTGGCTTATATGGGGAAATGAAGTCTTTCGGCGGTTCTAGACCCGTCGGCACCTTGCCGTCAGCGATCATTCCGTCGCTGACCTCAACCATCTGGCCATTTAGAGGGACCTTATTTATGTGGTCATTCACGAGGTCGCCAATCATGCGCCCCTCGTCCTCGCCGCCACCCGAGATATCGTCCTCGAACAGGCGCAACCAAGTGTCCCAGAGCGGGTAAAGAAGACCGGATTGATTCGGATAGCGTCGACACAGAACCTGATGGCAGGCAGCGGCAGCGCGCATTTTTGGGTTCCCATTGGCATAGGCAGCGTTGTCCGCAACCTTGTAGATGGCGGCAAGGCCATTGCCCTCGTATGCGCATTGCAGCGCCCCCATCGCCATGCCCAGAGCACGGGCTGATAGGAACGGGCCTTTCTGATCGCTAGGCCCGTAAGTAGGCGTGTGATCACGCCGGTTGCACTCAAGGGCAGCGTCGATCCAATAACGAAGCTCACTCGTTCCGGTAGACATGATTACTCCTTCCAGTTGGTAAGGTAGTCCAGTCGTCATCCGATAGGCTGTCCATAGCCGTCGTGGGCGTCTGGGATTAGAGAGACCGCACAAGCTAGCCAAGCAACCTGTACATCACCTCAACAGTAAGTGATGAAAATATTTGCGGTTTAATTAAGATAGCATCGCCTTCTTCTACGGTAAACAACGTAAATACACTTTGTAGAAAAGCACCTAAAGGCGTTGTGTTTCGGTATCAATCGCACAAACTGACGGGCCGTGATGATTCACCTCAAACTGGCCCGATTCCTTCTTGCGCCTAGCCTACTTTGGGGTGCCGACCTTTTTGGACTCTAATATTTCCACACTCGCACGCGTGCGCGTACTGGTCCGAGTAGGTCACTCCGGTGGGTGCGAAGCAGAAAGATTAGGAGGGTGGAAAGCGCCTCGGTGTGCCGCACATGGCGGACGAAGGGGTGAGAGGGCTGCCACCACACGGTTTCGTCCTGCGATTTCTACAGGGCGGAATTATGTGGTCATGCTACTGTTGGCACTCAAATAACTAATCAGGAGAATTGAATGGATTACGCTGAAATGCTGTTCGCATTGAAGATGCGAGAGCACGTCATTAGCCAACTACACCAAGAGTACCCAGAGCAGATGACCGGTCTCAAGAAGGAGCAATTCATCAACGACCATTTCGAGGGTTACCTCATGGATGCCTTGGTTCAGGTTGAGCGAACTGCTTACCTGATCAAGGATGCGAATTACAGGTAACCTCGCGAGAACTCAAAAAGCCCGGGCAATGCACCCTGCCTAATTTTGGACAGTCTCGAAAATCAGCGGTGTAGCCCTGCCATACTTGGGTCCATGGAACAACGAATCGACCGACTCACCGCTGTCTATGTTGACTTAGCAGTCAATGTCGCCAGGGTTTTTGGAGTAGAGGCCGGCATGCGCGTACTCCAAAACAAGGCTCCATTGCCCGTGATACAGCGCGTGCTGATTGATGTGGGGCCGCGGCGGGGTGCCCCACTATCCATGCCTGATTTGTCTTCGCATAGCGAGTCCCAATGAGCATAGCTACAAAAATTTTCGACCATGTTCGATTGTCCATGCGGCTGGCGACATCATTGTTTCTAGCAGGGATTGCAATTTTAGTAGTGATCGGAGGCATATGGTTTGCAACTGACCGCTGGCAAAAATTTAACGCCCGGCAGTATGAGACGCCAAAACTGTGGACTGTTGACCTTCATAGCAACCTGCATTTCAACCTAAAGGCTAAGACTAAGCTTTCGAACGGGCGTCTGTTCATGACGGTCAGCAGTGACGCTTACCCGACCTATCTCCCATATGCAAGCACAGTGAAAGACGCGGGTTTGGTAATAAATTTCATCGACAAAGACGGCTTCAAGATCCACTCTAAAGGAATCATGCTTGGGAGCTTCATGACAAATGTGGATGACTCAGGCAAACCAATAAGCATGAGTTTCGAGGACAATGAATACATCGATATCGAGACTTACGCATCCATTTCTAAACTCGAAGTCCAATGGTCATTTAGTACCGAGGTTCCTCACGACACGCCTCAATCTGCGCCTGCAGAAAAATTGCTGGATCACTGTGCTCCCAACCTCGCGAAAGCAGAGCGTTTGCGCAGACTAGGTCAGCATGGAACAGTCCGGCAGACAGGCCCAGGCGTCTACGAGACGGCAGAACGTGAAGTAGCATTCTTCACACACGATAATAGTCTGCTTAACTGCCGATAGACGCCTTAGCGCCTGGCCTTTTTTGGACACGGTTATTTCCACCCTCATGCGCACGCGCTCGCCTGCCCGCCTGCGTACTGGTGCAATATTTCCACCCTCACGTGCATGTGCGCGCACGCACGCACGCGGGCGATGCGTGCAGTATTTCCACCCTCATGCGCGTAGCTAGATGTTAGATTTTAAACTTGATGCAACATGTGCGATATTCCGCTATCGCTTGCGTTGGCGCCATTCCAGCAATGACCAATTTGAGCAAACTTTTTTACTGAATTTGTACCCTGAAAGCTGAGATGGCATCGACTCCTGATTTTGCAGCCCTCTTCAACGCCACCCCTACAGCTTGTATGGTGATGAGCCTAGACTTCACTATTGTCGCTGTTAATGACGCTCACCTAGAGGCTACAGGTGCTACACGCAGTGATATTGTTGGGCGGAACATTTTCGATGCGTTTCCTAGCAATCCAGACCGGAAGGACAGCGATGGCGTGTCGAACATACGTGCATCGATGCTCCGCGTGCTGCAGACTAAAGAGCCTGACGTCATGCCGATCCAGCGCTACGACGTGCCGGTCGAGGGACGGCCTGACGCTGGATTTACGGTCCGCTATTGGAAGCCAAAACACCTCCCTGTACTAGACAGCTGCGGAGAGGTCGCCTACATCATCCAACACGTTGACAACGTCACGCAAATGATGACGGATACAGCGCGTGTCGACGAGATGCGCACAAAAATCACAATCCAAGCGAAAAAGATCGATAGCTTGCTCCATGTAACTGACCTGTTTGAGCAAGCACCAGCGTTCATGGCAATGCTGAGTGGTCCCGAGCATCGGGTTGAGTTCATCAACAAGGAGTATTTGAAGCTAATCGGTCATCGCGACATTGTCGGTAGAACCTTTGCAGAAGGGTTGCCGGATGCGAGCGATCAAGGCTACGTTACGCTTCTCGACCAGGTATATCACAGTGGCCAGGCTGTTTCAGCCAAGAGCGCTAGGTACGATGTCAAGGCCACGCCAGGTGGGCCAGCCAACGAGCATTATGTCGATTTCGTATTCCAACCGATTCGCGACGTACAGGACGTGTTGACAGGGGTGTTAGTGCAGGGCCTAGATGTTACAGAACGCGTACGCGACGAGAAACGTCGCAATGCCCTGATCAGACTGACCGACACGGTGCGTGACCTGAAGACACCTGACGACATCATCTTCCAGGGATGTGTCGTACTTGGGGAAACGCTGGGCGTCAGCCGGGTTGGCTACGGCACAATCGATCCAGTGGCCGAGACTATAACGGTTACGCGCGACTGGAATGCACCCGGGGTGACTTCCTTGGCAGGCACTCTAAATTTGCGCGACTACGGTTCCTTCATTGATGACCTCAAGCTGGGTATTTTCACCTCAATCGATGATGTCGATGGCGATCCGCGAACCCGCGAAGCTGCAGCGGCACTCAAGGGACGAAGCGCGACTGCGCTCGTCAACGTACCGATCATGGAAGAGAACCGATTAGTTGCAACCATTTTCGTCAACAATGCCTTCGAGCGCGAGTGGCTGAGTGGAGACCTAGCTTTAATCAAGGAAATCGCAGAGCGTACGAGAACGGCCAGCGAGCGTATGCGAAACGAAATCGCAGTGCGATTGAGCGAGGCGAAATTCCGCACGATCACTGACGCAATGCCGCAAATGGTCTGGTCGACTAGGCCGGATGGCTTTCATGACTACTACAACGAGCAATGGTATCGTTTCACTGGCGTACCCCATGGGTCGACTGAAGGCGAGGGTTGGAGCGAATTGTTCCATCCTGACGAACAGCCGTTAGCTTGGGAAAAATGGCGGCATTCGCTGCGCACCGGCGAAACCTATGAAATTGAATATCGATTACGTCACCATTCTGATCAGTATCGCTGGGTGCTAGGGCGCGCGCTACCAGTGAGAGGCGACAGCGGCGAGATCGTGCGCTGGATGGGCACCTGTACAGACATTCACGAGCAGAAGCTAACTGAGGACGCATGGCGCCGCGAGAGCCTACGCAAGGACGAGTTTCTCGCAATGTTAGCGCATGAACTGCGCAATCCACTGGCCCCCATCAGCACTGCTGCACAGTTAATCAAGCTTCCAGGTGCGGACGCCAAGCGAATCGCGCATGCCGGCGATATCATCGCGCGCCAAGTGAAGCATATGGCTACCATAGTTGACGATCTTTTGGATGTGTCGCGAGTGACGCGCGGGCTAGTGCAAATTCAGCAGAAGACGCTTGATCTGAAAGGCGTCGTTAACAGCGCCATCGAACAAGTCCAACCCTTGATGCAAGCACGGCGCCATGAGCTGCTACTGAGACTCACGCAGCAGCACACCATGGTAGGGGGCGACCGTACTCGACTGGTCCAAGCGATTTCCAATGTACTCAACAACGCCGTTAAATACACACCTTCAGGCGGGCGAATTACATGCAGCCTTGCGGTAGCAGGCGACCATGCATGCATCCAAATTGCCGACAATGGGATTGGCATGGCGCCAGAACTAATACCTTTGGTATTTGACATTTTCACGCAGGGCGAGCGTACGTCTGACAGGGCGCAGGGCGGTTTAGGTCTTGGCTTGGCCTTGGTCAAGAGTATCGTTGATCTGCACGGCGGCACGATTCAAGCCACTAGCGAAGGAGTCGGCATGGGGAGCAATTTTGAAATTGCCCTTCCATTACTGGAGGCTCAAGAAGAAATTCCAATCAGTGCATCCACGCTCGAAGCCAACAATCGTGTTACTGGTAAGCGTGTGCTAATCGTCGACGACAATCAAGATGCCGGTGCCATGCTGGGCTATATGCTCCAAACAGCCGGATATGTGGTACGGGTTGAGGAAGATGCTACTAGCGCACTAGAAGCAACGCAAGATTTCGACGTCGAAGTATTCATACTAGACATCGGGCTTCCCGACGTAGATGGCTATGAGCTTGCGCGGCGCCTGCGTGCTGACGCACGCACTGCGCAAGCTACGATCATAGCTTTGACTGGCTATGGCCAACCACAGGATCGCGCCTTATCGCAGGCTGCTGGGTTCGACCATCACTTTGTTAAGCCTGCGGATCATCAAGAATTACTGCTTGTCCTATCAAACTTGCCAGCTACTGAATAAGCAACTTTATTAGGGCTTGTCATCGGCCGAACCGTAAGGGAAAGTAGGTCGCTTCGCTGCCTCGCCAAGCAGTAGGCGCTCCAGGGTACGGCCCCCGCATTCCCCTTGGCGCCGCTCGTTCGCCAGGTGCTGCGCCAGTTCATCGGAGATCCACAGCGAGAGCCGACGGAAGCCGGCATTCTTCATGCGGCGCTTGTGCAGGGCCAGGCGTTCAGCATTCGTTGTCATATTGCCCTCCAGTAGCATGCACATGACCAACGCGGAAACCCGTGATCTCAGACCTTAGCTCACGCATCTCGGCCGACCGGGCGCCGTGCTTCAACGCATTCATGCTGCTTCGCGCGCGTCCCGCGGCGGTTACCGGCCCCGTTGATCGTTGCCAGGGTTGCCAGTTGCGGATCATGTGCGATTGCCTTGCTCGCCGTTCCGGTGTCCATCCGTTCGCCATTTGGGATCTCCATTAGTTCGTTCGATCCGCTTTCGACGATTTTCTCGCCCGCGGGGTAGTTGTTGACCTGCTGCTGGGCGGCGATGTTCTGCTGCCGGATGAATGTCGGTGACTTGGGGTATTTGATTTCCCCAATGGCCTCAATCGTAGTGCGGCACTGCGCCTGTGCCTTCATCGCCATGCGCATGTAAGTATCCCCTGCGTCCCTGTAGCCGCCGGTGATATTGCGCAGTGCCTTGTCAGCCAGGATGTTGAAGAGCATGTCGAGAGTGCCTGCCTGCGCGGAAAGGATCTCCTCCGGTCGGCTAAGGTCACCTTGCTTCACAAGCTCTGCTTGGATCTTCACCTGTTTGCGATACTCGTTGACGTCCACCGGGCCCGCGGCGTTGATGGGATCATGGACGAAACCCACCATCGCCGCTCGCAGTGTCGGGTCTTGCGCCTCGCGCGCGACAGTGGTGGCATTAGGCTCCTCGGGAAGTTGCTTCATCATCACCGTGGCGCTAGCCCCGCTCGCTACAAGTTGTTGCTTTGTTGTCATGTGATAGTGTGTTCGGGTAAGGGCCCGGGGAGGCCCACCCGGGTGGATCGCCTCGAGAGCCGGCGGTCGATTATTGCCAACTCTGGAGGCCGGTTTGACTGATTACATGCTGTACAAGGCGATTGCCCTGCTCGTGCTCGCGTTCTTCTGGAACTTCTTCTACGTCCTGATCACCGGGAAGAACCCACCAGGGGTGCCGCCCGATACGCCCCCGAACCCAGTAGATCGCGAACAGACTGAGCCCTGATCTCCTGCAGCGTCAGCGCGCGCGGTGGCGCGACTGGCGGCAATAGGCTCGGGTCCAGCATCATGTCGACCATCGTGTTGCGGATCTTCTCGTTCGGTCCGCTGTATGCGAGCTTGCCGAGCTGGCCCAGCACGTCGCCCACGCGGCCATTGACCAGCCCCCCGAGCTTGCCCGGCATCATCTGCGCCAGGATGTTGTCGGTGGCGATGTTCTGGAACGTGGGCGATCCCACCGATTTCCCCAGGCCCAGGCTACTTTGTCGCATGAGATCGGCATGGATGGCTTTCATCATGTTCAACTGGTCTGCGGTAATTGCCTTCGCCGCCTTCACGCCAGGCTCACGCCGCGCGCGCTCGACCCCCTCTACCGCATTCTTCACCTTCGACAGCGTCATGTTCCCGCGCGCGTCCGTCAGGCGCAGGTCTTGCAGCGCCTCCATGGCGTTGATGGGTTGGCTCATCTCGGCGAACGTCTGCCGCGCGGCACCGTAGGTTGGCGACACCTTCGCCAGCTCCTCGGCCAGCTTGTCCCGCATGCCCATGATGGCGCTCGTCTCGTTGCGGCCCATGGCGCTTGCGGCGGCCGGGTTGAGCGCGTCATCGAGCGCGAGCTTGATGTAATGCAGGCCCTGCAGCGATTGCAGCGGGTCGGTCAGTTCGACGCCGTTGTTTGCGGCCAGGCGCTGCGCCGCGCCGGCGGCCTGCTTGAACATCGGGCGCTGGATCAGTTCGCGCAATCCTGGCGTGGCCAGGTCTTCCGGGGCGCCCGACAGGCCGACACCGGAGAACGGTGCGCGCATCTGCTGCGACTCACGGGCCAGGCCCTGCCGCATGCTGTCCGCTGTGAATGCGCGGCCGTAGAGGGCGTCGGCGGTATTGTCGCGCGCAGCCTTGGCGGACTCGATCGCTGCACGATCACCAGCGATGCCATCAAAAGCCGCCTCCCGTGCCGAGTTGTTCAATGCCTCGCGTTCGACAAAGGCATTCGGCCGCAGGTCGCGCGCCGTGCGCTGCAGGCCAGCGATACCAGCGTTGCCGGTCGCCTCGGCCAGCGTTGGCATTGAGCCTGGGACCAGCTGCGACATATCGACGTCGATCGGCGCGCCCTCACCGAACCGGCGGATCAGGTCCGCTGCCATGGATGACTGACCATTGCGGGTGAAGGGCTTGACGATGGCTTGCGTCGATCGTGCGGCTGTCCGGCCGACCTTGCCAACGGCAGCCAGTCCAGGCGGGAGCGCCGCACCGATCATGCCGCCCGTCAGCGCGTCATCAGGATTGACCAGGCCGGCCGACGCTGCACCGGTGGCGCCGCCGCCTGCCGCGCGCAATGCCAGAGTCAGTGCCGCGCTTTGTGGTGCGTTCTGGCCCACGCGGAACCCGCCCGATGCGAGCGCACTGGACAGCGCCTCGACGGTCCGGGTCGACATTCCGCCTCGAGCCAGCATTGGCGCCGCAGCGCGCGTGCCTGCACCGAGCGCGCCGCCCACTGGCAGCGTGGCCGCGATGTTGCCGCCCACACGGCCGACCGTGAACGCGGTCGACCCCTCGTTCTCCTCAGCCAGCGCGTCGAAGTCGGCGTTGCGCGTGCGGGTCATCTGCGAAATGTCCGGCACGCGCATGCGGTGCTCGGCCGGCAGCGCGCCACGGACAGCGTCGGTGACCTTGCCAGGCAGGTATGAGGCCGCGTTGAGCAAGGTATTGCCCAGGTCAGCGACACCCATGGCGCCGCCTTCGATCAGGCTGCGGGCCATCCCCTTCTGCTGGCGCGCGGGCTTAACCGGCTCGTCGTAGCGGTCGAACGGGTTTGCGCCAGCACTGGTTCCGGGCGCGTCAAATTGGTCGAATGGATTTGGCATCGTTATTTCCCCAGGACAGCAGCGGCCGAACCAGCGCCGTATTTGGCATCAAATGCGTCTCGCAGTTTTGGATCCATTTTCAGGTGTCCTTGTGCTTTCGCAGGGATCGCCGAAATGTCGACCCGCGCTTGGCGTGCTCCGGGCGTCCGGTAACCCTGCTCAGGGGAGTACGTTTCGCGAATGTCCTGCTGAATCTGGTCGTACTCCTCCCGGAACAAACCGAGTTTCTTTTTGACAGTTGCCTCGTCGTCAGTCGCAGTCGGAATGAATGGTTTCAGCCGCGGCGTCTCGGATGCGGTAACGGCGGCGCCGGATCGATCGTGCAGCTTGAGCGAGCCAATGTCGGCGACCAGCGCGCGTGCCCTCACGCCGTCCGGGTCCGTACGCTGGCGGATCGTGTCGCCCATGTAATTGCTGACCCCGAGCGCAGCAGGGTAATCCTTGATTGCTTTCAATGCGTCGTCGACCTTGCGCAGCGCCGCGTCGTTCTCGAACAGCGTCTTGCGCACGGTGCCCGGCACTTCTTTCAGCCTTGGCCCGACAGGCTGGCCATTCGGGCCGATGATGGGCGTCGCCTGGCTGGTGCGAGTATTGACCATCAGCGGCCCGCCATCGCCCTGCACAACGGTGTTGCGGCCCTGATCGATGCGTTCACGCTCAAGGCCAAGCCGTTCGCGAGAAAGCTGCAGGTTTGCGCGTGCCACGCTGTTGCTGGCGGCGCCGTCCGGCGTCATGCCATTCTGGTATCGCGCCTTGACCGAGCCGTCGTAAGCATCGAGGCCGAAGGTGGCCGCGCCGGTGTCTTCCCAGTGCAGTTTCTCGGCGACCTCGGTCGATGACGCCTCGCCTTCCGTGCCATCGTTGAACAGTGGCATGTTGACTACTTTTCCGTCTTTCTTGACCTTGTCCCAGACCGCACTCGGGCGGAACTTCTGGATTGCGTCCAGCGTCTTGGCCAGCCCGACCTCGTCGCCTTCCTCGAACTGGATTTGCGCCTTGGTCATCATGTTGTCGACCATTTGCTGCGTGCGGTTGACCTTCTTCCCCTGCTGCATGTTCAACGCCATTTGCGGCGGCAAGCCCATGGCAAACCAGTTGGGCTGATCCGGTGCCGGCGCGGGCTGTCCACCCATGGGGCCGGCGCTGGGGCCTGGCATTCCGCCAGGGGCCATGCCGGGCATGCTTTGCTGGCCCTGCGAGGGCATCATCTCGCTCCCGCTCTGTGCGCCTGGCTGCTGCTCGCCCATGCCGCCTTGAACAATTGATGCAGCCATGCCCGGGTCCATGCCATTGCGCGTCAATGCCGCCAAGCGCGTTTGAATGCGATCCGCGCGCGCGCGCGCGCTTTGCGTGGCGCCGTAATCAGCCTCGGCGTCCTTCGCTTTCCAGCCTAGAATCTGCTCCGTCATCGCCTGCTGGCGTTGCAGCGCAGCGCGCTGCTGCTGCTCGTCCATGGTGTCGTTGAAGGTGCCGTATGCAGCCCCCGCAATTTGGCCGAAGCTGCGCGGCGTGCGTGATGGTCCGGACAGTTCGAGCATCTTGCTCCCTGCCGCCGCCAGACCCCGATTCTGCTCCGGGGTCAGGTTGAATAGTTGATCGAGAAGTCCCATGACGGCCCCTTACTGGTCAAGAAGGTGATACGTCACGTCATCGGCCGAATAGAACATGTCGATCATTCGGTTCACGGCAGCATTGGCGGCGTCCTGGCCTTCTTGCTCCAGCAGGCAATGCGTGCATTGGACAATCTGCAGGCCAGCAAAGTGCAGGTGCACAAGCGCCTCGGCGCGGGCCATCTCCGTCGGGGAAGCCTGGCGGACCGTCACGTCTTTCCCTTCCATAAGGGCGACGGTGACATCGAGCATGCTGGCCCACGTTTCGCCCTCGGCGTTGAATACGTGGCCGATGATTTCGGGGGCAAGTTTTGGCAATTCCTCACCGAAGAAAACGTACTCCATGGTGTAACTCCTGTTCATTGGAAAGTGTCAGTAAAACGCTCTTTTGTCCCATTCGGAAGGGACAGTTGCAGCGCCTGTTCGATGTCCCGATATGCCTGCGTACGGCCCACTTTGTAGCGGACCTCCAGGCGGGCGCGGATCATCGAACGAGGCGTGCCCAGCCCAAGAAGGTGCCGCGCGAAATGAACCCGGCGCTCCCCCTCGGTCATCAGGTCGGCCATCTTCTGCAGTAGCAGTTGCCGGAATGCCTCTACCGCGTCGGGCGGCTGCGTGCTGTGGTCTAGCTCTGCGAGAAGAACTAGGATTGCGTCGGAAGCGGTGGCCATGGCGACGCCCTCATGACGCCAAGCGCGGCCGGGCGATGCCTGCCGCCTCGTTCGCCTGCGAGGCCATCACGCGCGCCAGCTCTGCCTCGGCGCGGGCCAGCTCAATGTCGAAAATGCTTGTCGGGCGCGGCTTGATGCCTAGGCGCCGGCAGATCATGTTCGGGTTGGCGTTGCGGACGTAGTGCCAGCGCAGCAGTTCCCGATGCTTCGGCGCCAAACGCTTCCAGGCGCGCTCTACCCGCTCAGCGTCGGCGTTGTCGATGCTGTAGCCCGAGCCGGCCGCGGACGCGAGGAGGCCCGTTCGTGCGACTCGCAGGCGGTCGCAAATGATCGCGGTGTTTGAAAGCGTTTCGGTCGCGCGGCCGTCGCGCGACCAGGCCGCCCAATTGCCAATATGCTCATGGATCGTTGCCATTCTTATAATTCCTAGTTGGTGTTTTGCTGGTCCTGCGCTTGGGTCCACTGGCCCAGCCGCATGTAGTTGTTTTCCCGGTTCTGCTGGTAGCCCGCCCGGTGCGCCGCTGCAAGGCGCGTCCAGTACGGGACCATCTCCCCCGGGTTCGATCTCGTTTGAGCTTTGGCGTCTTCGACGTCATCGGCGGTCCAGCCGTACAAGTTGGCGATGTACGCGAAGTCGCGAAGGAACTGCTTACTGACCTTCATCGGCCCAGTCCTTCCCCATCTGATCGGGCAGGTGGATCTCGACAGCCAGCCCATCCCGAACCAAGCGGCGGGCCAGTGAGAACGCGGCGGCCTGGCCGGTGAAGCTGGCGTCGTTGTCGCCTGCGATCAGAACCCGGCTCACTCCCTCGGGTGGGACCCATGATTCGAGCAAAACGGCATTGGTCGCAGCCCAAACAGGCACGCCAAAGCGTTGAGAGGCCGCGAGAGCCGTTTCTATGCCCTCGGCTATACCAAGTGTTATCCTGGCTACCCCAAGCCTCACAGCGCCCGTTTTAAGCGGTTTGCCGGCCATGATCTTCTTCGGCTCTGGTACTGCGGCCTTGTGCCCGTCGCTTGTCAGGTATGTCCGGTGGATCGATGCGCCGGCGCCGTCCGGGTAGCGGATGCGCGCAACCATCGCCGGGAAGCGGCCCAGGGTGTTGCCTTCCTCGTTGGTGTAGGGCAGAGCGGGATGCAGCCGCAGGTCCGCCGGCACGATCTCCAGGCCCAGGCGTCGGTTCAGGTACTGCCACACCGGGTCGCCGCGGGTGACTGGCCGGCTTGCCTCCCATACCTGCGTCAGCGCGCGAATCTTGCTGGCATCGGTGCGCTCCGGCGCGATCTGGCCAGCCTGCACCGTGCCGACGATCCTGTCGACCTGCTTGGCGGCCTCGCTGAACGACCACCCGAGAACTCCCTGCAGCAGCTTGAACCCGTCGCCCGATCCGCAATGCGAACAGATCCAAGTGCCGCGCCCGCCCTTGTCATCGAACCGGTACCGGTCTTTCCCGGAACAGATCGGGCAGGGTCCGTGCTTTTTGCTCAAGAAGGAGGGGTCGAGCCCGAGGGACTGGAGGATGCCGGGCCAGCGGCCGACCGCTTCGTCGGCGGTGCGAGGTTTAAGCGCCTGCATGCGCCCCCCTCTTCGCCCTGGCATCGCGGATTTGCAGATGCTTCAGGAAGCCGATCACCACCGGGCCGGCCTCAGGCGCCATCACTTCGCGCAGGCCGCGCGGCCATACGCCGAAATACTCGCGGTACTTGTTCGCCGCCCAGCCCGCTTTGTAGCTCCGGCTCGACGCGATGCACAGCAGTTGGGAATAGAAAGCCTGCTTGTCAATCTTCGGCGCCTTAGCCTTCTTCGCGATCCGCACTAGGTCACCGGCGCGCACATCGACGTTGGCGCGGCGCTCGGGCGCGAACCCGCATACCGGGCACTTATGCACCGTCTTGAGGTAGCTGCAGGACGGGCAAGCCTTCGGCAGCGGCTTCTCCCGCACCTCCTGGGTGCCCTTGGCATCACGGGGCGTGCCATCGTCCAGCTCGAGCGGGAACTCCTCGGTTGGGAAGCCAAGCCGGGTAGCCGTTCCGGAATGATCGAGGATCAGCGCGCGCGTCTTGCTGCCGTGCGGACGCAGGACACGGCCGGCCATCTGGATGTAGCGGATCAGGGATCGCGTCGGCCTGGCCAGGATCAGCGTGCGGCATGCCGGAAAGTCCCAGCCCTCAGCGAGAATGCCCACGTTGGAAATCACCAGCGTTTCGGCAGTCTCGACACGGGCCAGGATCGCGCGCCGGTCTTCCTCCTCGGTGTAGCAGTCGATATGCTCGGCCGTGACGCCGGCTGCAAGGAACCGCTCGACGATGTGTTTGCTGTGCGCGATGTTGGCCGCAAAGCAAACGGTCGGCGTGCCGCGCGCCAAGCGCATCCAGTGCGTCACGATGTCGCCCACGAGCTCGGGCTTGTCAGCCGCGCGGCCCACGTCAGCATCGGTGTAATCCATGTCGCCGAACGCGTTGCGTGCCTGCTTGATCCCGGTCATGTCCGGTTCGCTCGGCGCATACACGTCGCAGTCGACCAGATAGCCGGCGTCGATCAATTCCGGGATCGTCGCCGCTACCGTCATGTGCTCGAACAGCGCGCCGCCCAGCTCGTCGTAATGCTTGCCTAGGCCTCGGGCATATGGCGTGGCCGACAGTCCGACCACCGGCACGCCCTTTGCGGCGGCAAGCATCCGGCGGTACTCCTTCGAGCCTGCGACCGTGTGTGCCTCATCGATCAGGATCAGATCGACGTCCGGCAGGCCGCGGCGGGCGACAGTCTTGATGCTGGCCACCAGAACGTTTTCGTACACGCGGGCTGTGTTCTCGCCCTGCAGGATGCCGTGCATGATCCCGGCCCGGGTAAACCGACGTGACGTCTGTTCGACCAGGTGGACGCGGTTGCAGAGGAACGCAACGCGCTTATTCTTTCGGCGGGCGCCACGTACCAGGGCCATGCCGATCTCAGTCTTTCCGCTGCCAGTCGGCGAACAGAGCATTTCCCGAACAATCCCCCCAGCCAGGGCGATGCGCAGGTTTTGGACCGCGTTAGTTTGGTATGGCCGAAGGGTGGGGAACCCTGAAGCCGCCTCTCCTTGGCCGGGTGGGGTCAGGGGCGTATCTCTTCTCTTCTCTTCTCTTCTGAGCTGCAAGTCAGTGGCTAGCGCGTTGCTAGCGTAGTCTTCTGAGGTGCAACCCAGTGGATAGCACTCTGCTAGCACGATGCTAGCGCTTTGCATGTCGTTCATGCGTTCCCCCGGTGGGCACCTGGCGCCAGTTCGGTGTGGGCCAAGAACCCAGCCCCGATCAGCAGATCCAGATCAAGCCCTGTGATGAATAGCTTCCGCTCAAGAAATGGGGAGTCGTAGGGGACCACGCCGTTGTTCTGGCTGGCAAACAGCCACAGCAGCATGAGGTGCCCCTTCGCTGTGTCCGGAAGGGAGCAAAACGTGTAGTCGTCAAGGATGGCCCGGTGCAGCTTGATCCAGGGCGGGTTGCGTTTGCCGTAGTGCTGGAACGTGTCCCAGTTCTTTACGGCCAAGGCTGGCATGGTCATGCGGCCCCCAGATTAAGGCTCCCTTGGACGGCCTGCAGATCCTGGCGGCGCCCAAGCAGGACATACCTAGCCACGCCCTTGTGCAGCAGACCGTCGGGGCCGATGACGTCCTCACGCAGCGCATGAATGTCCCAGCGGTCCTTGAGCTCTTTCACCCGGGTAGCCAAGCGCAGATAGCCGGCCGCCGTTCCTTCATAGGTATTAAGCCCGCGCGCGCCGCGGAACTCCAGCACTCGTCGGAGAGTGTCCAACTGTGTAGAGCCCGAAGCATCTCGCAGCGCTATTCCATTTTGGGCAAGCTCTTCACAGACGGCTGTGATATTCTGCGAACTGCAGTTCAGAACTTTGCTTTGTCCAGTCGCCTTAGGCCCGCCAGCCTGATCGACATGAGCGCCTCCCACCGTGGAGGCGTTTTCATTTGTGCTCTTAGACATTGGCGCCTCCGTTCAGAAGGCGTTTGATTTCAGCAACTGGCCACGCAAGACGGCCGTTGATACGGATGGGGCGGATTGAGCCGGTTTCGTATGTCGCCCAGACTCGCATGGTCTGAGGACGGCGGTTGAGATGGAATGCAGCGCACGCGGTATTTACGTGGCTGCGGGTCTCGTTCTCGATGGGTTGAAAGTGCGCGGTTTGCATTTTGAATCATCCTTTCGCATTGCTGCGTGTTGAAGATGATTCATTGGAAACGAGGGAAACTTTCCCCAAAAGCCCTGCATGGTGGACCGCAAATCAGGCCTAAGCATTTGAAAACAAAGAGTATTCACTTCCCCCCAATCGCTTAGCCTTTGGGGAGTCCCCAATTCATGAAGGCATTTTCTGACGTTGACCTTGAGGTATCTTGGGACCGGTACGCCGCTCACCCGCCCGCCGCTCGGTAAGTCCCCCAAGTGCGTCTCTCCGGATCGTTTCCCTATCGATAGGCCCACCCCGCGTATTGAAGATGGACTTATTGAACAGCTCACCCTCGACAAAAAGAGCCGCATCCTTGATGGTTGGTTCAAACCCGGCCGCGCGCCAGGCTTCTACATATTTTGCGGCTAGATCCCTAGCTTGAGCTTTCCACTGATCCTTGGCTGAGCCTCCCACGACAGGCGCGCGGGACGGCGGCACAGTTTGAATTTTTACGACCGCAGGCTCGTTTAGGTCGCCGCTGCACTCCCATTGGTAGGGAGCGTCAATGCTGCTGAGCCATCTGTTAACGTCTTTTGGGGTTACCAGCTCATAGTACGTACGGACGCTTCCAGTATTGGTGGGCAGATCCGTATGCGGATGCCTGACGGTCAGGCTGCCGTGGTTCGCAGCCACTACCATCTGGTCCAGTAAAGTACCTCTCGATTCGTCGGTCAACCTGAGCTGTTCAGCCAATGCGAGCGCAGCATTTTCGAGAGTCCAAAGTTCAGGACCGCTACCATGTGGCACCAGCCGTACGTCTATCCCGCGATCATTTAGAAATACGACCAGGTCACGAGGAAAGACAACGCTATCTAGCAGCGCTGCACCTTCAGGAAACTTATGGCGGCCAAAACCGGCGCGATTGCGTACGATAAGTTCCCCGTTACGAACTGCTTCCCGAAGCTCCGCATCAAGGTTGACGCGTGCAGCCCCGTATCTCATCAACTCCTCTTCCGACGGATGAAGAGCATGCGCAATCAAGTGAGAGAGATCGGAGAACCTAACTGGCGTCCCCTCCTCAACCGCTACCCAATAAGGCAGTTTGTTCATTTGGCACCCCTTCAGGTGTCAGCCCTCATGTGTTGGGGCGCCAGTCAGGCCGGTGAAGGAGTCCGGCTTTTCGTCCGCTAAAACTAGACTGGCGCTTTAAACTTGCTACCGCTTCAACCAGGTTGAAACCCTGACAGTAGCGCTGCCACTGCCGCTACCGGCCAATGCAAACGGTTGCCGAACTTCACTGGCCGGATGCCGTAGCACTCGCCAGTAAGGCAGTAATTCTTCCGGATCGTCTGGCTTGAGCGATTAGTTGCTCGGGCGAACTCAACGGTCTGTATATGATCGCGCCCTTCGGCGATGATCGCGAGGGCGTTTGGAACTGCAAATTTCGTCGTCATAAATCGATTCCTAGGCAAAAGGTCGCTGCGATATCGCAGTAACATAGGTAGCCAATCGAATTTATATCTGCCCGAAATTGCTCACTTTTGGACCACCTTCAACCCAGGCGTCACTGGATTAAACTCGATTCCAGCCTCGGCCAGCATCCACTCTTCGATTTTGATGTGCCACTTTCGCAGCAGATCCAGAGGCCGACGGATGTAGTTTTGCTCACGCACTCCTTGCGGAGCATGCCCTTGAATTTGGGCGGCGATTCCGGCCGGCACCTCGACCCATTCCGATAGCGTTGCAAATGACCGGCGGAGACCATGCAGGGTAACGTGCGGAAGCCCCGCGGCTTGAAGCGCTTCGTTATGCGCGTGCCGGGGCTCAGCAAGGTAACCAGCTGCTGCGGTCGGACTGGAGAAGACAAATTCATTCCGGCGGGGTAGCTGCATGAGCAAATGGGCAACATAAGGCGTTAGAGGCACGAGACGAAAGTCTTCAATCTTGTCTTTCAGCTTTAGCTTGTTCCACCGGAAATCAACATCCGCCCAACGAAGCTCTGCCATCTCCTCGCGGCGGGGCCCCACCAGCAGCAGACTTTGAAGGTATGCACTGATTACCGGATTGCTGAGCTGTTGAACTGCCTCAAACCATGCGTGTAGCTGCTCTTTGCCGAGAACGTCATCCCTAACCCCAGGCTTCCCGACGAGCTCGCGCAATTTTTTGCTTTTCGCCGCGTTCACCTGGACGATTTTCCCGTATGTCTCATGAGTCGAGCACCAGTTGAGGCACGCTTTCAACATTCTGATGCACGAGCGCGCGCTTGCCGGCCTGGTCTTCGCCTCAATCTTCGCCCATGCCTCCAGCCGCTCCATCGACAAGTCGATTAAACGAACATTGCTTAGCGTTGAGAGGGGCCCTGCGACAGTCAGCTTTGGGCTCCGCTTGCGCTTTTCGCCGCCGGCCTGCATGGCGTTGCGGTGATCTCGCATGGAGTGCTCGGACCAAGACGATTCGCGGTCGCTGACATATAGAGGCCAGACGTCGCCCAGGGTTACCGAGTCCCTGATGGCCGACTCCGCAGCGGCGGCTTCGGTTGCCACACGATGAGCTTCTTTTGCCGCGAGCAGCGCGCGAGGGTCAATACCTTGGTCGGTAAGAGACTTGAGACGTGTCGCCTCAACCTGGGCGCCGCCAATTGCCCACGTCCGGACGTCGCCGATAGTCATCCGCAACGTTTTGCCGTTCAATCGCGTTTCGAAAATATATGATTTCGCTCCGCTCGACGTGACGCGGAGCCCGAGTCCTGGTGTCTTAGCATCCCAGTGAAGCGTCTGTTGCTTGCCAGGTTGGCATTGAAATCCTGCGACCTTGTCGCTCGTAAAACGTACTTTTTCCATCGTGATGCCTCCATAGGTTACCGAGTGTAGGCACCATGTAGGCAAATTATATCAACATTAGTGAATGCTGAGGAATACTCCCGACCGTGGAGAAAGGTAAAATCTTCGGCATTTCAATGACTTACGCAATAAAATACATGCCGATCAACGTTGGGGAATTGTAGCCCGCTATGATTTGTAATCATCAGGTGGCCAGTTCGAAACCGGCAGCCGGCACCAGTTAGTCAAGCAAAAAGCCCAATCCTCAGGATTGGGCTTTTTGCTTTCTGGGTGCCATGTAGTCTGGATCAACGTGAGATCAGGATTGGTCTAGGGAACACGTTCACGCCACTGCTTGCAGTCGCAGTGACGACTGTGGCCGGCGATTGGATCGTACCTTGCCTGCGTCACTGGCTATATCGTTTCCACCTGCAACTTTAAATAATGACACTGCAGACACCAGACTATGTGCCTGCTGGTTCAGGGCATCTGCGGCATCGGCCATCTGCTCGACCAGTGATGCGTTTTGCTGGGTGCCCTGATCCAGTGCCATGACGGTCTCGCCAACACTGCTGATGCTCATGGTCTGCTCACGGGTGGCCGTGCTGATTTCGCTGATCAGCTCTGCAACACTCTTTACTTCGCTGACGATCGCGGTCATTGCCTCACCCGCGTTTGATACCATGCCCGCCCCCGAGCCGATCATGCCGACGCTGTCAATAATCAATACCTTGATTTCCTTGGCCGCCTGTGCGCTGCGTTGCGCCAGTGCGCGAACCTCACTCGCCACGACGGCAAACCCCCTGCCCTGCTCACCCGCACGGGCCGCCTCGACTGCGGCGTTCAACGCAAGGATGTTGGTCTGGAATGCGATTCCGTCAATCACAGAAATGATGTCTTCAATCTTTTTGGAGCTCGCCGTGATTTTTTGCATGGTGATGACAACTTCGTCGACCATGGAGCCGCCGTTTTCAGCAGCCGCGCGCGCACTCAACGCCAAATCACTGGCACGGGCCGCGGTGTCGGCATTGACCCGAATAGTACTGGTGATTTTTTCCATCGCGCTTGCACTTTGCTGCAACTGCCTTGCCTGCTCCAAAGTACGTGTCGATAAATCTTTATTTCGATCAGCAATCTCGGTTGAACCGGACTCGATCGTATCGGAGGAACGACGAACACTATTCACGATCGTTGCCAGTGATTGCTGCATGTCTCCGAGTGAGGCCATCACACTGTTTTCTGGCGCGGTTGCTGCTTCCGGTAACGTTCCCAAGTCCCCGGACCGGACCTGATTCGCGGCTTTTCTCAAATCATGCGGATCGGCACCCAGAGAGCGATGCAAGCTGCGTTTTATCAAGCGTGAAAGTGCAATCGCCGTGACAACGGCAATCAGCGACACGCAGATCAGCAACAAACGCTTGGTGCGAAATTTTTCAGCTGATTTCTGGATTTCACCTTCTGCCGAACTAGTGATCAATTTTGCATATTCGCCTACCGTAGCAATCAGCCTCTTTAATAGTGGCTGGCACTCAGCATTCATTTTTTCAGTTGCTTCAGATTTCTTGCCGTTCAGCGCCATTTCGACGATAGACAGCGCAATAGGGCCATAACGCTGCTCAATACTGACCAACTCATCGTAGAGTTGATGCTCTCTTGGCGTCGCTTTATTATCCAGATCAAGCAATCTTTTCAGCAACGCCATACGGTCTTTTACACGCTCGTGGGCCGCCATTACTGCAGCCTTTTCTGCAGCGATGTCGGCAGGCGCATTCAATAAAATAAGGTTGCGCGCTGCGATTGCCCTTGCACTGACTGACGACCTGACATCACGCGCAACGCTGCCTCGGTTGAACTCATCACCAACAAAACCGTCGAAGTTGGACTGGGCTTCACTCAAGCTGAATACTGCCAGCGCAGATATGGCCACAATAATTGAGACGAGCGTCGAGAAAGCGATTGTCAGTTGTCGGCCAAGACGCTGCTTGAAAAAGTACATGATGACTCCGAATTAAGAAACACCACACTGTCGGATATATTTTTTCCAAGCAGAATGACGTACATCGACAAGCCGATTCTATTCTCTTGCGAAAATAAAACGTTTATCAGGCATTTGCCAAGAATAGAAGAAATGAACAAGGGGTTGGCATCCCCGCATGTATTTCAAGGCGGGGGCGGGTGTATATATACACTGCCATTGCAGCAGGTATGAAAAGGCACTCGTGGCATAGATATCCCAGCACATGATGTGAGCGGTGACTACGTCCCAAGTTTATCGCAATTTCTCATGAGAAAGTTTCACTTCCCCAATATTATCATGCCGCTGTGTAGCAAAAGTCCGACAAATACGGTTCAGCTTTAATGCCATCTTCTGCGAGGCTTAACCATGCATTTTGGTCATCATCTTTAAAAAGCCATCCTTCAGATTGGGCTTTTTTCTGGATCATCCCTGACGAGGTTGCAGCTCGCTATCCCGCGCATCCCACGTCTGCTGGATGTCGAGCAACTTGGGCAACGTTCTGTGAAACACGTCCACCAGCGCCGGATCGAAATCCGTCCCTGAGCGGCCATCGACATAGGCCACGATTTTGTCGACAGGCCATGCTTCCTTGTACGGGCGCCTGATGCTCAGGGCATCGAACACGTCGGCGAGCGCCACCAGGCGCGCTGATTGCGGGATGGCGTCCCCGGAGAGGCCGGCCGGATAGCCGCTGCCGTCCCACTTCTCATGGTGATACAACGCTACCTCGGCGGCGAGCTGGAATACCTGGGCGGCGCTTTTGCTCAGAATGTCGTAGCCGATCTGCGGATGGGTTTTCATGATGGCCCACTCGGCCTCGTCCAGTGGACCGGGTTTACGCAGGATGGACTGGGGAATACCTATTTTGCCGGTGTCATGCATCGGCGCCGCCAGTTCGAGCTGCTCGCTGTCTTCGGCGCTCCACCCTGCCCCTCTGGCAAGCGCCTTTGCATAGGCGGCCATGCGCCAGATGTGCGCACCGGTATCGGTATCGTTGAAATGCCCCGCTTGGCCTAGCATCGAGATCGCCTCGCGGTAACTTCTGGCCAGCAATTCGGCCCGCACCTGGGACAGGTGGCTGGCGACACGGGCGCGCACGATCGGGGGCGAAACGGGTTTCGTGATGTAGTCGACGCCGCCAGCATAAAAACCGGCGGCTTCATTCACGGGGTCGGCGTACGCCGTCACGAAGATGACCTGGATGGTCCCGGTCGTATCGCTCTGCTTGATTTTAAGGCAGAGGTCATAGCCGTTGATGTCTGGCAGGCCGATATCCAGTAACACCATGGCCGGCCGATGCTTGTGCAGCGCTGCCATCGTTTCGGCGCCGTTGCGGGCAAACACCAGGGTGTAGTCATCGCTGAGCACCTTGCGCATCATGGCAAGATTGGCTGGCTCATCGTCGACAAGTAAAATAGTCGGGCGACTCATGGGTTGCTGCCATGCGCGTTGGCCAGCGCGACCGATGTTGCACTTGCGGCAGACAGGCCTGCTCGATCAACATCGATCAAGGAGTGCGGTTCACGTGGAAATATCTTTGAATTTCTCAACATGCCTCCGAAGCGTCGCGCCATTTGCAAGCATGGCAACCAGATTTTCACCTGCTTGAAAGATTAACTATTACTCTACACTATGACGAAAACCGTGTCCGTTTTTTCCGCTTCGACCGCTGCCTGATTCCGGACTTGCGTACTTTGCCCCTGACAGAACGTCGCTCCACATTACAATCCGCAAGTTTAGTTTGACCGTCAATTGACCCGATGCTATAGTCGGGCAAAGCCAATGGTAACGTTTCCAACGTGCCAAAAAAACATGGCACTGAACGGAGACAAGATGGTCAAATCCCGCAACCTGGCAGCAGCCTGCGCATGGTTGTGCGCCGCTGCAGGTGCGCTGAGTATCGTGCTCGGTAGCGCGCCAGCCAGTGCGGCCGCACCGAAAGCAGAAGTCATCCACTGGTGGACCTCCGGCGGCGAATCGAACGCCGTCAAGCAGGTCGCCCAGGCGTTTCGTGCTGCCGGCGGCGTGTGGGTCGACAGCGCCATCGCGGGCGGCGACCAGTCGCGCGCCGTCACTATCAACCGCATCATCGGCGGCAATCCGCCGACCGCTGCGCAGTTCAACACCTCTAGGCAGTTCACCGACGTCATCGAGCAGAATATGCTCAACAATGTCGACGCCGTCGCCAAGGCCCAGGACTGGGACCGCATCCTGCCCGAGCCGCTGATTGACGTCATCAAGCACGATGGCCACTACTACGCGGTGCCGCTCAATATCCACATGCAGACGTGGATCTGGTACTCGAAAGCCGCGTTTAAAAAGGCTGGCATCACGCGCGAACCGGCGAGCATGCCCGAACTTTTCGCTGCGCTCGACAAACTGAAGGCCGCGGGTCTCATCCCGCTCGCCCATGGCGGCCAGTCGTGGCAGGAGACCGTGCTGTTTTCGGCTTTACTCGCCAATATCGGCGGGCGCGATCTGTATCTGAAAGTGATCCGCGACCGTGACCAGGCCACGATCCTCTCGCCTGCCTTTCGCGACGTGCTGCTGGCCTTCAAGCGCATGAAGTCGTACGTCGATCCCGGCGCACCGGGCCGCAACTGGAATGACGCCACCGCGCTGGTCATCAGTGGCCGTGCGGGCTTCCAGGTGATGGGCGACTGGGCCAAGGGCGAATTCACCAACGCCGGCCAGCTGCCCGGCCAGCACTACGGCTGCATCGACGGCCTCAAGCCCGACACGCCGTACCTGATGCAGGGCGACGTCTTCGTTTTTCCGCGCACCGACAAGCCGGACGCCATCAAGGCCCAGCAACTGCTGGCGCAAGTCGTCTCGCAGCCCGCATTGCAG